>VTLG01016148.1_pt1 | contig 88115 bp, 92 predicted proteins | sample 4694571 | NCBI WGS metagenome assembly VTLG01 (sample SAMN12604809, study PRJNA352737) | marine metagenome | biome: ENVO:00000447; feature: ENVO:00000209|ENVO:00000569|ENVO:01000036; material: ENVO:00002151; isolation source: viral sequences binned using virsorter ...
TTTCCACCCTTATTCTTCATCCACCACATCAATTTAAACATATCTGCTTTAGATCCTTTAAACCTACCCTCTTTACGAGCACGATCAAAGGCAGCAGCACTTCCACCAATCTTTGACTTAGGTTTATCAGGCTTAGTCTTTTCTTTCTCTGCTTTGGTATGTCCCCATCCAGGAGGTGCTACCTCTTTAACAAGTTCACCATCCTTTCTAACCTTATGGCCCTTCGGAATAGGCATACACTTCTGCCTATCATTACAGAAATATTGGCCTTCAGGACATGACATTTTCAGATCCTCCTAAAGTTTCTGATCCACCAATAGAAAAAGGATTATACTTTGCAGTAGCAATCTCATACATCTTCTGATGTATGGTCTTCTCCTTTTCTATCTCATCACTCTCATCAGGTTTCTCTACAAACCAACCAGTTTCATCATGAGGAGGTTCATATTCTGAAGGTGCCGTGTCTTCCCAGTCGAATCCACCTTGATCAGTTGCAACTGGCATACTATCTAAGGGATTAGTGTAAGGAGGGAACCAATTCATGCCCCCATCAGGGTCATAATAACCATATTTGGTCTCTGTATCCATCACGTTCCCAAACTACCTTTCTTATTCCAAGGAGTTCTACCATACCTAGCATCTACTTCTCTCTGTGCTTTCTCAGCAGCAGTTAGAGGCTTCTGAGGTTTTGCCTTTGGTCTTGGTTGTGCTTTAGGTTTGGGTGAATCTTTTGTGAGGACCCCAGCCTCACCATGCTTTTTTCGCAGTGCAGCCACCACGTTATCAAATGCTTTGTCTTCTGTCACTTTAATGTCAGGGAACTTCTTCCTTACTTTAGCACGAACTGTGGCCTTTTCAGCAGCAGATCCATGTTTTGAAACCATTGATAATGCCATCCGTGCATGATTCTTATCAGGAATGGGATAGGAACCTGATTGCTTGCCCTCTGGACCCTTACCCTTTCCAGGTAATGCAAAATCCTTATTAGGAAGTGCTCTCCTTTCAGCAGCATTAAGATCCTTCTCTGCAATAGTATCTTCATTAGCATAAATGGTCCCCTTACCAGTCATCATCTGACCTTGACTGGCACTTTTCATATGAGAACCACCACGCTTCCTAGCATGTGCTTCCCTACGCTTTCTAGTCCTAGCAGAATCAAGTGACTCACCAGGCTTTCTGGTTATAAAAACTGAAGTATCAAACTTCTTATTAGCACCAGGAGGATTGTTCCTCTTATTTCTTGCAGTGGCTTTTTCATCAGCAGACTTACCAGTGTCTACCTTTGCTTCATCCACTACTTCTTCCTTTCTCATCTTAGTTTTTGAATCAACTGCCATCCTTCTCTTATAGAGTTTATCAGGATCTTCAGTTTTATCAGTTTTATACTTCTTAGGAGTTGCAGATGCAATAGTCTCACGTCTATGAAGGTCTGCTGCCTTTTTCTTACGTTTCTCTACCGGATCAGGCTTCCACTCTTCTTTAGTTAAATCCTTAAGCTTCTTACCACCTTTAGGATTGTTCTTTCCAGAAACACCCCTCTTCTTCTCTGCTTCACGAGGATCAAAATCTGGGTCATCCATAGGATCATAATCCAATTTTTCATCCATATCAACCTTATAATCGGGGTCTTTAAGTCTATCCCTAAAAGGTCTATCTGTTGGATTCTTTATTTTCTTTACTGGTTTATACCTCTTATTCATCTTAGCCAAAGAATCTGGAGCATTAGTAACAGCTTTGTATGCCTCACCAACTACTGCTTTCTTTGCCTTCTTAGCAAACTTCACAGTATCAGTAACACCTCTCTTGAATCCCTTACCAAATACTCTAGCAGGTTGAACTGCTTTCTTATGACGCTTCACACCTGCATCATATGCACTCTTAATCTTGGCACGAAGTCCTTCTTTTGATGCAGGTTTCTTAGGTTGAGCAGGTTTTACTTTGTCTACAGCCTTTTTGACAATTGCTGAAGACTTAGCCTTAACTATTGCACCACCTTTTGCTTTAGGTGCTGCTTTCTTCTTAGTAGCCTTAGGCTTGTCATCCTTATAGACTGTTACATCAGTCTCTTTCTTAGCATATGAAGGAGCATATTCTCCTTTCTTTGCCTTCTTCCTTGCAGCATCTGCCTTATCGACTTCTGCTTTTACTTGAGGATACTTCTTCGCTCTAACAGAAGCACGTCTTGCTGCTCTCTCTTCAGTGAGTTCTACAGCAGCACCACCCTCAACAAAATCAACAAACTCTTCTAGACCAATCTCTTCAATGAGAAGGTCAATACCCTCTTCATTAATACCTTCTTCATAAAAATACTCGACAACAGACTCTATTTCTTCACCCATTTCACGTTCACGCTGCTTACGCTTAGCGAACTGCATATAACTCTCACCTGGTTTCAAACTCTTAGAATAATCTTTCGTCTTTCTTTGAGTTGAAGCACGATCTTCTCTAGCTCTCTGGTTAGGACCAGGGCCACCTAATTTTTTATCTTTCTCAGGATCGGGATGCCAAAAATCCCCTTCCTCAATCTTCCTTACGTAAAGTTTTTTTTTACTAACCTCTACTTCGTCAAGATCAATTAACTGATCTCCAACCTCTATATTATGCTCAGCAAACCAACCACGATTTACTTCTAATGCATAACGAATAGGTCCCTCAGAATAAACAGGAAGGGATACATAAGGTTCTAGTTCTTTAATACTCTCAATAATACCATCTTGAGTAATGAAAGCAATATCTAAAGGAATCTTAGTGTCTTTCATATGGAAAGATTGCTGAGCACTCTCCTCAAAAGTAAAGAGCATACCACTATCTTCTTCTAGACTTTCTCTGAACATCAAGCCTAGTCTAAACTCTCCACTTGTAGTAGGAACTTCGATGTTAAGAGGAAGGATATCCATCTCCTCTTCATCAATATTCCCAACCACTGTACCACCTAAATCTTCAGCAACAGATTGAAGACCTAAAGCAGTTACCTTTTCTAACTTGATCTCAGGATCAATTACAACCTTATTTTTAACTTTTTTTTCCTTGATCTCCTTTTCTGCTTCAGGTTCTGTCTCAGGAATAGAACTAATGATTTCGGTGAGATCAGTTCTCCAATCAGAAAATGCTTCTTTCTTTAATTTCTTCTTCTTAGGATTTGGTGCTCCAAAAGCATCATCATCCTTTTCCATCTGGGCTAACTCTTGTCCTGCAGACTTTGCTTCTAGAACTTTATCAGCTTTAGCAACATCCTTACCCTTACCAGTCTTAGCCGCTTTCTTTAGATCCTTAAGTTCTTTCTTTAATTGACCCTCAGAATAAATGGAATTATAAAGACCCATCGCTTCTTCACCATGAATACCAGTATGGTACTTACGATGCTTCCAATTTGGATCATCCTTATCTATTTCACCACGTTCTTTAGCAGCATACTTCTTCTCAGTCTTACCTTTCTTCTTCTTGCCATGCATGGTATCCCATGTAGCATCTCTTGAAGCATCCTTTGCTTTGTCATAAGCACGAATAGCATCTACTGTACGACGGGTATCCTTGACATCTACTTCTTTTTCCAGAACCAGTTCATCTGCTACTTCTTTCTGATAAAGAGATGTAAGCTCGTCAACAGCTCGTTTATTTGCGTGGATGTCCATTACATTACTTCTTTTTATACTTATTTATGAAGTCTTCAACGTTGAAATTTCTAATCTTTTTCTGGCCAGGTACAGCATCTTGAGCATTCTTTCTACGACCAGATGTACCAAAGAGAGTATTGGGTTTACCAGGTACTCTCTGCTTCCTACTCATCCGAACCTCAGTATATTCCTTGAGATCCTTTACCCAAGACTTAAACATCATATTATCTTCGGTCACACAGATCAAATGATTGGTTCCTCTACGGATAATTCTACCAATCAACCCATGATTTAGATTCTCTACCCAATCACCAAGATTGAAAATCTTTTCAGAGATATAATTCTCTCTTAGACCTTTCCAATCAAGTTTAGGTGCAATCTCCCAAAGAGATTCCTTTACCTCTTTCTTCTCCTTAACTCCCATCCTCTTACGGATGGTATTGAAAAGTTGTTGAGAAGCCTCATCATCTAACTTCTTGGGGACTCCTGTCCTGAACGCTTTGAAATCTCCATCTGAAGCTGCTTTTCTAAGTTTAGAGGCAGACATTCCCTTGACACCTTCAGCATCGGGATCACGTTCCCCTGCTGAAATAACTTCAATCTCATCAAAGTTGTAGAGTTCCCCGTTATACTTAGTTGCGAGTTTTTCAAACTCGGCCTGTCTATCAGCACCAACCATGATGTTGACACTACCGTATCCGTCCTCATCTGCTTTTTGCAATACATCAAATATGGTCTTCATATCCGTATCATTCACGATGCGTTCCCCATGACTAGGGTACATCTTTCTCATAAACGAAATTTTTTCATCTGGAGAAAGAGGATTCTTTTTAGGATCTTCTGAACGAGAGGGATATATTTTATACTCACCACCTGCAGCATTACGCTTAGTGGCATCTAGAAGTTTTTCATGACCAGAAGTAGGAGGATTGAACCTACCAAATGCAATAGTTAATTTTTCACCTGCTCTCTTCTTCTCTGTTCCTTCTTCAGGTTTCTTTTGAAGTGGAGCACCTGCAAGGTCATCATCAGCACGACGTTGTGCCATCTGCTGAACTGGACCTTCTGCTTTTTTTGCTTTAGGCTCTTCTTCTTTCTTGGGTCCTCTACCCTTAGTCAGAAGGAGATCACCTTTATAAGTTCTACCTTTATAATTTCCTTCACGATCATACCAATTACCATGTCCATCGGACACAAGACCCATGCGCTTGGCCTTTTCGACCGCACGAGAGATAACTGCTTCAGATATAAATGACGCGAAAGACTTCATTAATACAATACTTCTTCAATGTTATTTAGAGGATTACCACTTCTCATGTCCACCATCTTTTTTTACCTGAGTTTTATATAACTGTTTAAAATGTGGAGTAATAACAGCAAAAAACTGAGGTTCACTTCTAATACTACCTTTATACCTTATCTCTATATCAGCAATATCATCCTTACCTAAAAAGATAGTATAAAATAATTTTGCAGCTGTTGCTCCAGGTTCATAAGCTTGCTTCTTACCTTTTGTTTTCTCTACTTTAAAAGATGTTCTAGGATTACCAATTCTCTGCGTAATCATTGAGGTAGTAAAAGTTTCCTGCAGTTCTGTTGCTTTATCCACTTCTATCTTCCCACCCTTAAATGTTCCCTTTCCAGTAATTAAAGTGAATTTAAATTCATCTTTTTGTGTACCTCTCAATCCAAGAAAACCTTTAAGATCTGTCTTAAAAATAATATTAAGTAATGCTATCACAATTGGTTTATGAGCCTTGGGATCAGTAAAAATCTCATTAAAAGCCTTGAAGTAAATATTCTCTACACCACCCTCAGGATAATCACCTTTTAAAGCTTGTGTCATTTTATCTTGACCAAGTTTTTGTGCTTCGGCAAGAATGTTAGCACCTTTACTTCGCACAGAAGAAATATTTTTCCTTAACTTATCCAAATACGTCTTTGTATCTGCAGGTTTAACTTTTAACTTTTTTAATGCATCTGTTTTAACTCTGAAATCTGAATTTAATACCGCATTTTCAATAACATCAAAGAAAAATTGTGACCTTTGCTTATAAACAATCTTAAACTTATCATAAGCTTTAAGATAACCCTGTCTGACTAAAGATGTTATTAAACCATCCGTTCCCATTACTGTTTTATTAATAATAGTCGGATCCGCAGTACCTATTTTTTTCTTCTTTAAAGATATTCCCACAAACGCTTTTGCATTTTGTCTCTTTGAAACTTCTACTATCATATCAGAAGAATTATAATCCTTCTTTCCAAATAATAAATGATCATCAATTTTATAAGGAGAAAGAATAGATGCCCATTTTCTCCCCGTTCCATACACTTTAGAAACTTTTCCACCATCTGGCATATTTGCTAAGAATCCATCTGCAGCAGAAATAGCCTGTCCAAATGCTTCAAAATTATTATCAAAAGCATCAATCTTCTTAGCAGCATCTCCTTCTGTTGTATCTATCTTTTTTGCAGTAGATTTCAATGCTGATATAACTTTAGAAGCATTATTTAATTTAGAATAAACATTCTCAGGAATAGATGATCTACCTCTAGATCCATAATGTAAAATCAAAGCAGCAGTCATTAACTCATGAGGATCTGGAGGAGTTCCCCCACCAGATGCTCCACCAAATTCAGCTGTCTTTTTTAATTTACGAAGAGTATATTCTTTTCCTTTTGCATCTACAAGTGCCGCATTTCTTCCTTCAGCAATCTTAGCAATTTCATCTAAATCTTGTTCTCTAAATGCTTTATCAGCAAAAGCATCTTTAAAAAATAAAGAAGTGCGAGATCCATCCTCTAATTCAAACTCTGTTCCTTCATCAATCTTTCTAGTAATTGCTGTTAAACGCAATTGACCCATATGAGGTCCACTAACAAAACTTTTAGTTATTTCAGGAAAACTTAAAGTAGTCACTGATCAATCTCTTTCTTTTCAAGTATTTATTTACAAATCTCCTTCCTTTCTATTCTCTGACTTATATACTTCGAAAGAACCTTTATCATAACGAGCACTCAACTTCTCAATATTCATTTCTATAACTTCTTCAAAACTAATATCAAGTGCCATACATGCCTGAGCCAAATACCACATAATATCTCCCAGTTCACGCTTCATATGAAAAATATTATCTTCATTATATGGTTTACCTTGCAGTAATATCTTCTTTACCACCTCAGTAAATTCACCCGCCTCTGCTGATAATCCTAAAGCAGCAGTAAGCAACCGAGGAACATCAGCATCATCATTTAATTCCAGACTATTTAAACGAGTAAGAAGTGCAGCATAGTCAAGACTTGCCTCACTAGTAGTATCTCTGACAAAATCAAAATACCTCTCTGACATTTAGTTCGTCCTCAAAATTTTAGTGCAGAAAACTTCTTCTTGAAATCTGTTTTTTCTTCATCACTATTATACTCCCCTTCCTTTCCATTGTCAACTATATCTTGCTGAGCAGATTGCTCACAATCATACAATCTCATCTTAGCTCTATCAATTCCTACAACAAAACGTTTATTAATAGTAGGATCATTGTACCTATTCTTCAATTGCTTAACCATTATTTGTCCCAGACCTTCTAGTTCTTCACCAGAAATCAAAGCGAACATGAGGTCAGCAGTAGCAGGAAGGCCAAAGGACTCAGATGTATCAGTGAGATCAACATCACTGCTAGCAAAACCAGAACGAGTGGTTTGAGTGGCGGATACAATCGGAACATTCGCCTCAACCGCAAGACCACGAAGTTCCTCCGCAATCGCTTTAATATAAGAATACGAATTGACCGTACTATTTCCACGATACCTCGACGACGCACAAATGTTTAAGTAATCTATGAATATTATATCAGGTCTAAAGGATTTTTTCAATGCCAATTCATTAAGCAAAGATTTGAAATGCCCCGAATGAGCAGATGCTGTAGGATATTCTTTTATAATAAGAGATCCTTGTGTCTTCTGAGCAAGACTAGTTACCTTACCCTCATACATTGTCTTAGGTAAATCAGTAATGTCTTGAATATTAATGTTTAAGAGATTGGCGTCGATACGTTCAGCAATCTTCTCTTCAGCCATCTCCAACGTGATATACAAAACATTCTTGCCCTGGAGTAAAGCACCACTGGCAACATGACACATGAAAAGAGACTTACCCACACCAGTACCTGCAAGAGCAATGTTGAGAGTTTTATTAGGTAATCCACCTTTTGTAATGCGGTTGAAGAATTCCAGATCGAAAGGAATCTTGTCCTCACGTCTGTGGTATGACTCATATCTTTCTTCGTAGTCTTCGAGATAATCATGACCTATATGATTATCAAAGGATACCGCAAGAGCATCACTAAGAATACTAGGAATAGCATCTCTACCCTTCTTCTCATCTTTACCATCAGCAAGGGCAATGGATTCCATTAATGCCAAATATATAGCACGATCTCTACACCACTTCTCAGTAGTATCAATCAACCATTCCTGTTCAGATGGTTCATTCTCAAGATAAGATAAAGACTGAGAGACTTCCTTATAAGAAGACTCATTTAAATCATCCCTATTCTCTACCTCAATAGCAATTGCTTCTTTAGTAGGGAGTTGATCATACTTAATAATAAAGGAAGATATCTCTTCAAAAAGAATTTTCTGACTTTGATCTTCAAAGTAGTCTGCTTTAATAAAAGGTATTACCTTTCTACCATATTCTTCATTATAAAGAAGATTCTTGATTAGAAGAACTTCAACCTTGTCCATAACTAAATTCCTTCTGTGCAGTCTCATCTAGAGCCTGTAGTACTTCTGGAGTAAAATAATCCTCAGGATTTGCTAAGATTTGTTTTGCATATAATTTCTTTCCAGCAATTTCATATCTTCCAGCCACATTCTTCCACAATCCTCCAATCTCTCCGAGTTCTAGAAGACCATAGTACTTGTCAAGGCCACGCTCATCATAATAAAGACGTATCTCAACCTCTTTATTCTCCTTACTTAGCCGCGATTTATGTGTCTTAGCTTTAATAATGTTTCCAACCGTCTCCTTTCCTTCGCGTTCTTTCTTTTTTCCGAGATAAATGATTGTACTTGCCGCATACTTGAGACCGCTGCCGCCGCCCATTTCTTTGGTTGGAACGTAGGAACCGATAACATCATAGGTGTGATTTGTAACTATAAGTGGAATGTTTGCTTGACCCAACTTTAAAGTCAACATTCTAAACGCACCCTTGACCAATTGTGATTTGGTCATATCACGGACTTGTTTATCGTCCAGTGCGTCGCGAATCTCTTTTTCGGTGGAGAGCATACCTAGGGAGTCTAACACAAACATACAAGGTTTGCGTTCGTCTGTAGGCATTTGTAGATATTTATCAACTGCCTTCAAAGCCTTAGTACGGAACTCCTCAATAGTTACTACATTAATAACCACAAACCTCTTTGTATCAATGCCACGACTTTCTAAAAGTGCCCTAGTAATGCTACTCTCAGTATCAAAATAGAGTACATAAGCATCGGGGTTAGTATCCAGAAAGTTCTTCGCAACGGCGAGAGCAAAAAAAGTTTTTCCTGTACTAGACTCTCCAGCGATAGCAGTGATGCGGTTACTAGATACCCCACCAAATATACTACCTGATACAAGTCCGTTAAAAACCAACGAACCTGTATCAATAAATTGTTGATCGTCTGATATATCGGATGCGAGTTGGGTGTAGTCATCACCAATTTCTTTTACAATATCTTTAAGAAAGTCCATTACTGATATAAAAATGTGTAGTTTACTCTTCGGTTTTCAGCTCCACTAATAGTATGAACACTATCAGTTTTATGGAACGTATTTCCTGGAAAAATAACCGCTCTATTATACTTGTGAGGTATTCTAACATACTTGGAGCCTTTTAGATACTCCCCTATCTTATATGTGTCTTTATTGTATGTTCTCCATGACCATTCTTTGGGAGCTTTTCTCTCATAAAGAATCAATCCATTCTTTTTATGATCTGCAATAGCTTTATTTGGAGTAACCCATAGATTTACTTGTAAAGTAGAGGGATCAGCATGAGACTCAACCCCTGGACATTTTTGATTGTAAACAAATGACCATGCTCTATCGTAAACTAAGTCACGTAAAAGACTAGATTTAGTCTGTATATACTCTGCAATTTCTTTAATAGTAAATAACGAGTCTGAAGCCTGGTCAAAATCTTTACTAAAATATCCACCAGAAAATGCCTCAGTAACTCTAGGATCCCATAAAGAAAAATTTCTCATCTCCTCTACAAGATAGCGAGGTAAAAAATTATCCCTAACCACATACCCCTTCGTTTTTAATCGAAGTCGATCAAACATCTAAATTCCTAAAAGTTTACGTTGTCTCTCAAAATAATCATGTAGAATCCATGAACTACTATTCATCTTATCCTCACCACCAATAGAAAATTTAAATTCTACTCTAGAATCATCACCATATCCCTGTATCTCTGGAATATTACTCTTAATTCTATCACCACCATTACAAAAAATCACCTTCTCAGAAATTTCTAAGCATTTACCAATAGCACCCAAAGCAGAATCATCAGAATCATCCCAAGATATTACAGCATCAACCATAGAAAGATTACTAATAATATCTGCTCTCTCAGTCCAACACTGAAAGTACTGTCCCTTCTTACGAGTCAACCAAGGATCTCCATTTAATCCTACTACAAGATAATCAGAGAGGTCTTTTGCCCTCTTGAAGTATGCTATATGTCCACTGTGGATAGGATCAAATCCACCAGTTACCAAACTCACTTTTTTAAAAAACATTAGATCACCATTCCGTATTTTTCTCGAATAATTTTTTTATATGGACCACCAGGGTTTTGCTCCCTGATCTCTTTGACTAACTTTAATTTTTGATACAATGCTGTATCCCCTCCTAAAGCCATTGCTTTGATTATTGTTTCCAATTCGTTGTCATTAACTGGTAGATCCATTACTTTCTTAGGGTTTTTACGTATTCTAATACATGTTCTCGAACTGCCATCAATTCATTGAAACATTTTTGGTTATGAGCACACGCTCTCAATACATGATCTGGTTTTTGGACTGACTCAATGTATAAATCCAACCCCCGATTCCATTTCTGGTCTTGGGATTCATTATCTTCAATTGTGTTTTGATCCTTCATGTAAAAAACATCTCTAAGTTTGCAGTTTTTTCCACCGACCATCCAATAGCATCTAAGATTACCTTTAATGGTTCTAAGAATGCTTTATTAAACTGAAGATCGTAATCCACATACTTATCCAACTCCAATTCCTTAGGCCAGTCCTGAATAAAGGACATTATATTCTCATGAATTGGATTTGGTTTCTTCAAATAACAAAATTTAATCTTCTCGCCATTTTGGATCGCCGAATATTTATGCGTTAACTTCTTCTGCTTTATATAATGATTATAAAGCAGAGCACCACGACAATGAATAGGTGTTCCCTTCTCATAAATGGCATTCACTGACCTATATTTCTCCACATCAGAAACAGATCGAGGAAAAGAGATCTCTTCAGGTCTCATCTGCCTAAAATCAGTCCTACATTGTTCAATATAAGAGATTACATCCTCTTCAGTACCCGTCATCATGATATTAAAAGCGTCTTTCAACATCTGACGGCATGGTGCAGGAGTAGAAGACTTCACTGCCTCGATTCCCATCACTTTTAGTTTAGGTTTTTCGTATCTAACACCCTCAGAATCCCATACATTGAGAATATATCTCTTCTTAGCAGTCCATATACCCCTATCAGCAATATTCTCCCTCTTCATAAACATCTTTTGGTCATATGCATTTACGTACTCCGCCAATTCTTCATAAGAACTCTCAATATACGGCTCAAATTCCATCTCACAGATCTTATTAAGGAACGAGACAATGCCTTCACTAGTTTTCTCTCTCCCTTCGTATACACGGTCAACCAAAGGACCCAAATTAAGGTAAATGGAATCAGTATCCGCAGCAATAACGTAATCAACATCATCAGTTTTTAGGATTTTATTCAAATAAACATTCATTTTGTCTTCAATCCAACGGATCGAGACCTGTCCTGAGGTAGTAATCGCCTCAGCATTCTCTAGTTTATAATACCTGAAGTACTGATTGCCAATAGCACCATAAGCAGAATTAAGTTGAATCTTCCGCGCCATTTGGATGTTGTTGCAACGAGCAATCTCCTTTTCCAATGTCTTAGTGGAGGTCTTCTCATAGGCTTTTTTCGCCTCAATCATTTTCTTTTTATATATTGTGCGATCTTTATAGATCTTCTCCATCAACTCTGGTAGAAATCCTCTCTTGGACTTGTCAAACATAGCCCCATTTGGGCAAGTCGCATATTCAGAGTCGGCACTAAAGTTCCCTGAGAGGATGGTGGCAACACCCGATCTAGGATGCGGTGTCTCCTGTAGGGTCTCTGGGGAAATATTATATTGCATAATAAGATGAGGGTAGAGACTGTTGAGATCAAAACTAACAACCCAATCATAGCTTCCTGGTTTCGGTTCTTTGACATATGCTCCCTCATATTTGTCGTTTTTGTCGGTCCTTTTCTTAGGAGGAATGACTATATTCCTCCTTTTCAGGTAATTATATATTATAGCATCCCACATTCTAACCTGATAGAACACATCTGTATAGTTAACTTTGGCGTCATATGCCATCGTCAGAGCTAATTCAATGAGTTTCATCTTGTCTTCCAAACGGTCAACAAGTTCCACGTCAATTATATTATACTCTACAAACTTTTGCCAGTTGCCAGTATAAAAATCTTTAAAGGTCTCAAACTCAGAGTGATCTAACTTCTTCTGACCCAGTTCTACCTCAGCAATATGATCCAAACGATAAGATTCCTGGTTGGTATAAGTAAATTTCTTATACAAATCCAAGTAATCTAACTGGGTAACACCCCCAATGTCCATGGATTTGTGTGCTCTACCCTTGATGAATACTTCCTGTTCACTAACCAGTCCCCAGGGAGAAAGACGTTTCATACGCTTCTCACCTAAAACACGTCTCAAACGCCCTGCTATGTAAGGTATATCAAATAATTGAACGTTCCATCCAGTAATAACCTCCGGAGCATTAAATTCCCAATAGCCAATAAATTTATCAAGAAGATCTCTCTCATCTCTACATTCAATATAATCTACATTCTCTTGATTATTAGTAAATGAACCAACACCCCAAGTAATAATATCCTTAGTTGTATAATCTTGAATAGTAATAGCTAAAAGTTCTTCAATACAATTCTGAACATCAGGAAATCCTTGCTCAGATGTAGTCTCAATATCAAGAGTAATCAGTTTGATCTTTGATATATCAAACTCAACTTCATCTTCAGGATACTTTTCAGAAATATATTGGTAGATGTATCTTTCATTACCATAGATATTGAACCCTTCAACATCCTCATACTTTTTATAAAACTCCCGACAATCTCTAACAAAACCAGGTTGAATTGGTTCAACTGACTTGCCATCAAGAGTCTTATATTTACTACCTCTCTTTCCATCAAGATATAAAGTGGGTCTAAATTCATCCCTAACTGAAAAATGTTCCCCGTTATCGTAACCACGAACGAGAAACTGATTTCCAACAAGTTGTACGTTGGTGTAAAAACGCATCAATCAAGAAGACTCTTATACTTTTTAACTAGTGCTGGTGTAGGTTCAGTAAGAGATAAAATCTTATCAGAACTTATCATGAATTGATTGTCATTTGTCAATCCAATCATCCATGGGCTAAGAACATCATCTGTTTCTATCACAAAAGGTTCTATTAACTTACAGTCTGGTTCTCCCAGTTCAGCAGTCACTTCCATCACTTGCGAGATCAGTACTTGATTCGTCGTCAAGATCAGAATTTTGATCGGTGATTCCATTTTTTAGTCCTTCTTTGTACTTATCTATTACTTGAGGTAGTGGGTCAACTAAAGTAATAATCCAATCTGGTGCAACTGGAATCTCCTTCTGCGAAGTTAAAGGGATCCAAGGTGCAAAAACAATATCAATATCTCTATCAGGAAAATAAATTGACTCTGGATCAAGAAATCTAACTGTTGCAGGATTCTTAAACGTATATCCCACTACACGTTTATCCATAAGCAAATCGCTTACATCTGCAATGATATCTTCACCAGATTTCAAGACAGCAAGTTTGATTGCCATTAGTAAAAATTCCCTCAGACATATCCATTATAGCATAAAAAAGAGGATCGTCAAGATCCTCTTTCTTCTATGAAACCGGTTTCAGACAACAGGAGGTCCCCTTGCCTGGTCCATCTTTAGAGATAATTTTTACGAGTATGATGCTCTGGAACTATTTTAGTTAATTCCACGATGAGCAATCCGTCCTCAAACCGGACGTTACGGACTTCCGTGTCGTCTGAGATCGTCCAGACTCTCTCGAAATTTCTTTGAGCCAGTCCCTTATGGAGGTAGTTGGCGTCAGTTTCATCTTTGGTCTCCTTATGCCCCGTGACATAAAGCTTTCCGTATTCTGTGTAGACATGAACTTCTTCTTTTTTAAATCCAGCAAGTGCAAGTTCGAGTCTTGACTCTACATTACTTACGTGAATAAGATTGTAGGGAGGATAATTAGAAGGCGTTTGAAGATCAAAGAACCGATCAAAATAAGTGTCTAATCCTATGCTATTCCTGCTGATTCTTTCCATCAGTTCAGGAAGATCCGCAGAACGATATCGGGTCAGGTTACCCATGATAGTAGCTCCTTTACTAAGCGAGTTTGTTTTTTGTGGACCCTTACGGCATCCATACTTAATTATACAACAAACAGTTTAAAGGGGGGTGTGGAGACCCCCCAAGTAAAGGTAATGATATCCGTATCGCTAAGCCACACTCGTGTGTGACATAGTTTATTTATACTATTCTGCAACCTTTTTCTTACCTATATTATATTTGGTTTCTAAAGTCCATTCATTCTTTTCCTTGAATGATAAAACTTTAATTTGATTCAAAGGAGCAATTTCTGTAATAGTATCTACATTTACTACTTCTATGAGACCCCAATCAGAAAGAAGTTGAGTTATACGGTTCCTACGCTGAACATCATTAGGGGTAAGATTGGCATGTTTACCATCCAAAGCAAATAGTTCTTTAAAATGAACTATGAAATATCTACCTTGCTTATGCAGGATGTGACATGATTGATAAAGTTTCTTCTCTTTACGTGATGCAACTCCAATACGAGTCAATGTTTCTCTAACTTTAAGAAAGTCATCAGGTTCTCTCAACTTGACCTCAATCATCTGGTCCTGAGACCACTGAACTTCCGGTTCCTTCACAGCACTCATTTGTTTCCTCCAATTTCAAGTCTTTGTGTAATGTAATCCAGTTGCTCTTTTGATAAAATTCTTAACGCTTGAGACGCTTTTTCATTACTATAACCATAATACTGTTTGACAATATCTAGGTCTTGGATTTTATCCTTTTTTATCCAAGGAGAGAATCTTTTCCTTTTCCTGAGACTATTTAGATAAAATTGATATTGCATATCCTTATCTAAATTAGGATGCAAATTCATTTCGTTAGCATAAAGTACGGTGTCAAGATGTCCACTGAGGCACCTATTAACAATATAAGGAGGGTAATTCTTAATAGTATCCGGATCATCATCAATCAAATCATCCTTCGTGAAATTTACTGAATTTAACCAATCTTTAAGTTCTGTCATTTAAATACAGCATTCACACTGATTATTCTAGCATGAGGGTTACGGACTTTGGCAACCTCCCTAGCTTGTTGATAAGAAACTGCTTCTACAAATTCACTATACACTTTACCAGCAACGTAAAGTTTGACTTCACACTTCACCTCTAATCCTCTCTGCTATACCAGCGGCATGTTTATTTGCCTGGATTAATTTATATACCCAGATCCGTTCTACTAAAGTGACCTTCCTTCCCAACCTCATTCTGCAACAGATCTCAGTAAGTCTCAATCTAGTATCTTTAGATAGCATAGTTCAAAAGCAAAAGTTCTTTTCTATCTTCCTGATCCTTCATATAATCCCCAACTGATCTCATTGTATAAGTCAACCGAAATTCAGCAGCAGTCCAATACTTAAATCTATCTCTCACCAATTGATCAGAATTATAACTCACCATCATATCTATATTATATCTATCACAATCCAGAGCAAACTTATCATGATCAAAATTCTTATGCATCGATCCCTTCTTCCCATATAAGTTATCCTTTATATCATAAGGAGGATCTAAGTACATAAAAATAGCATCATGAACATCATTAGTCATTAGATGCTCATAAGAATATCCATTGATATGCCAATTAGATATTATCTCCTGATATCCAGGGAGTTTCTCTATTCCACGAACAGAGAAGTTGCTGTCTGAGGCTTGTTTGGAGAAGGATGAGGACTCAGTGAGACCAGAAAAAGAGCACTTGTTAACAATATAAAAAGCAACGGCACGATCAAGGTTGGATTTTCCTTTAGCATTGATAATCTCCTTTGAATTTAAAAAAAGTTCTTTTGCTGTAGTATGATCTGGATGGGTTTTTTTATAATCTAACAATATATCCATCATCTCCACCCCAAACATCTGAAGGTTCATCCAGAAGTTTACAAGAGGTTCATAGAGATCATTTACCCAAATCTTTAGATGAGGATACATCTGACTAACATGAATGGCAACACTACCACCACCTAAGAAAGGTTCCCTAAACTCCGCATAATTTACAAAATCCGGAAAGTATTGTGCCATCTTAGTAACAGCACGAGATTTACCCCCAGGATACCTAAGAGGGGTCTTAAGTGACTTGTTCAACTTGTTCATAGCTAATGGGATTGTACTTCAAATATTCCCAGAAAATCATTTTCATTTCTTTCTGAGTCATACCACAATGTTTTGCAGCAGCAGGCAATGTCATTTTGCATTGAAATAATCCTTCTGTTGCTTCCTTCACATTTTCAGGAGTTGTCTTTACTCTTGGTTCAACAAGATCTTTACTATCAAACTTCTTAAACATTACTCTTGTACAGGATCAAGTTCTTCAGTAAGCCTTGCCATTACAGGACCATCATCAGAATAAACTTCTAGATGATGAGTGTTAATAGAATCCTTCTCAAAAATTTTTATATCAACTCTACCATCTTTACATTCTACCAATACAGTCCCATTCATATGCCACTTCTCTGGATTATTATGGTACTTATAAAGAGGATAATTTCTCCTTGGAGGGTAAGATGCTACCACTCTGTAGAAATCTTCAGTCATTCGTTTTATGCTTGATACCATATTCTATCACAATCTTCTTAGAAGTTCTACCACTGTGATCAGATGTAGTATATTCATTCCATTCCCCTCTAAGCAACTCTGCCATTACATTCTTATCCAATCCACACATCATCTCACAGTTCTCAACGGACTTGCGGACGGATTCAAATCCATCTGGATATTTCTTGACCTTGAAACCATGCTTATCTAACTCATTACCTTCATCATCATACTCCTTATCTATTATGTCAGATTGAAATTCAGACATCTATCAATTCCTCCAAGAGAAATAAACTCACAACATCTAGACCAGCATCCTCCAATGCTTTATATGCTTCATCAGATTCCTGTCTATCAACAATACATACAACCCTCTCCACTACGTATCCAACATCTCTCAGTTTTTGTGCTGCCTTAATTGCAGATCCTCCAGTAGTTATAACATCTTCTAAAACAGTAATCTTAGAACCTAAAGGAGGCAAAGGACCCTCTATCCATGCCCCTGTACCATGTCCCTTTGGTTCTTTCCTTACGATGAGTGCATCAAGAGGTTTTCTCTCATCTATAGCCGCTACCATAGCAACTCCACTCACTAACGGATCTGCCCCTAAAGTGAGTCCTCCAACTGCTACCGAATCTTCCTCTATGCATTCCAACATGCACCAACTAATATAGAGTAAAGCATCACCTTGTAAGGTAACTGGTTTACAGTTCACATAATGATCACTCTCCTTACCAGAAGATAAAGTGAACTTACCTTTACGATATGCCTTATCCTTGAGTAAAGCAATAAAATCTTCTCTTTCTTCAATCATTTCATTTTATAATACTGTTTTCCAGTGGTATCTTCTTTAACAACCTTCAGTGGAAAAGTCACCAATTTTTCCCAAGGTGACATATCATCAAAAAGAACAGCAATCTTATCACCACTGATCCTTTGAACGAATCCCCTATACCCATTATAAATGGAAGTAGGATCATCAATCACAATTGTAGTACCTGGTAGTATTGTCATTTGAATTCACACTCACACATAATTTCGGTCAATGCTGCTAATAGATTTATCTCCTGGTCCGCGACGAAAGCAATCTGATACTGATACCGAGCAATAATGAGAACAGCAGCAGCAATACTAGGACCTTCAAGGGCAACAAGAAGACCATCGTAAAGACGCCTAAGAAGTATAGAAGGATCATTGTCCAAGTTACTGACACACCATTTACGTACTTCCGTAAAGTTCTTTTCTTTGAGTTTTTTGATGAGATCATTTATTTTTATGTCAGAGAACTCAGCAAGAATGGCAGAATCAATTACCCCACCAGCACTATAACGTTGACACTCATTTAGAACCCTCCTCCAATCTGGAAAATGCTTGTTAATGAGTTCAAATAAGACCTTTTTATCAGCTTCGCACCGTTCTTGGTCCAAGATAGACTTAAGTCTGGCGAAGAACGCCGCAGAGATTTCCGCCTTGTCCTTACCTTTGATGCTAAACTCAACGACCGCACAACGAGAATGGAGCGGTTCGATGATTTTATTCTTATAATTGCAGGTAAAGACGAATCTACAGTTGTTATAGAATGCCTCAATATTCGCCCTAAGTAAGAGTTGTACATCATGGGTAGTATTGTCTGCTTCATCTATAATTATAACCTTATGAGTACCAGTAGCAGAAAGTGAAACAGTAGAAGCAAAGTTCTTTGCCTGGTTTCTCACTGTATCTAGGAACCTTCCCTCATCAGATCCATTAATTATAATATAATCAGCACCTAATTGCTCACACAAAGCACGTGCAATGGTAGTTTTACCACAACCAGCAGGGCCTGACAACAAAAGATTCGGAATCTCTCCCTTCTCTACAAACTGTTGAAAGGTATCCTTAATACCCTGTGGAAGAATACATTCCTCAATTGTCTTAGGTCGGTATTTTTCAACCCAAAGAAAATCATTCCTCATAATTTCTCAACTTGGTATAATAAGGTGCAAGAACGTGGGTGTTGAATTGTTTTCCAACAATACCCCGTTCCAAATTTAACTCTTGAAGTAATCCCCAAGTCTCATCTTTTTCATCCCATAATAATACCTGTACATACTCATGTCCATCATCTAACAACTGAACAGCAGCATCTTGTGCATCTGTCCAATCATCAAATTTCTTTCCACCTACCTGGTATTGAGGATCCATATCAATCTAATAACCATAAAGGTAATAATAACATAGTATGTCCAAAGTATGGTCATACCAACCTTGTTATGAAGGGATCCTCTTCTATACACTATCACTAAATTCTACGTCTGGTTCTAATGCAATGAAATAAGTTAGATCTCTATCTCTACTCATAAACTTAGACAGTCCAGACTTAGAAACAATAACTTCATAGGAACCAGGAATCAATTTGATATTCTCTACCTTGAAATTAAACTCAAAGGTTTTGTCTGTCTCTCCCACTATGATACTAAAATCATTTGAAGTATCATTCTTCTTATCCCGTACTAATAATTTGACTACTCCATTAGAACCTACTGCCGATAGATCAGGTAATTGATAAACTGCAGCAGCTTTCAACAAACGATCTAAATTCTGTGTATTCAGAACAAAAGCAACATCCTCAGTAGGAAGAGTCAGAGTCTTATCTGGAGGAGTAATGATAACATTAGGATCAGCAAAGAAATACTTAGATCTTGATTTACCTTCACGAATAACCACATAGCTATCGGATTTTCCAAAATCTAATTCAGGATCATTGTGTAATGACATTCCATTTAGGAACTGATTAAGATCATAAATCCCAAAGTCTTGAGGGAGCTCCTCTTCAATAGTTGCTTCAGCAAGGATATTTTTCATCACACTAATAGTGCGAAGAGATTGTCCTTGCTTGAATAACAATGACTGATTTATATTACTGAAATTCTTCAGTAATGTCATAGTAGAATCAGAAAGTTTCATAACGATCGGTCGGAGTTTCATGAGTTGCGTGGCCACTGAAATAATATAACAGAAGGCAGTAATGCATTGCCTTTAGTATGTCTTGTTTTGCTTGCCCTTTCTTATCATATCTTGCTAGATATTTGATCGCATTGGACCTGCAGAAAGACTCAGCATCACCAACGGATTGGATAAGGTCCAATGTTTGGACGCTATTGGTTTTTGAGGTATAGTGTCCACTGTATGTTGAAGAGATATAATCTTTAAGATCTTTAATCCCTTCATCCTCACCATACTTTTGAGTTTGTTCACGTGTTAAATCTGGTTGTGGTTTAATTGGATAAGTTTCATCCATAGTTCCATTCAATTCCTCATAAAGTAAACTCCAAGCATTCACCATTGTATCACCTAACCTCCTCCTTGTCAAAAGTGACATCTACATCCACCTTATCATACAAATCGATGAATGCTTGTTTAGTCTCATCATCAAAACGATTCAAACAAACTTGAATCGCCTTTCCCTTGTTCTTAAATATCTTATATGCTTGGATGATATGTGTCAAACGACGAGTAGAAATAACTTCATCTATTCCACCATCATAGAACGTTTTACGAATAATGTCAGCCCAATCAGACAAACGTTGACAAAAAACCTTATCTGAACATAGTTTGCTTAAGATTTTTACCTCTGTAGAAGGAGACGGATACTGTTGTTCAAAGGTTGCACAGAACCTCTCTAGGAACGCTTCATTGAGAACATTTGTCCCAATATACCTTCCATCCTCAGATCCCTTTCCTTTAGTGTTGGCGGTGGCAAATACATTGAATCCAGGAGCAGGAGTTATGAACTTACCAATCTTCTTCAAGAAAACACCCTTTCCTTCCAAGATAGGTTGCAAACATAAAATCTTATTAGATGCTAAATCAACTTCATCTAAAAGGAGTACAGCTCCCCTCTCCAAAGCCTCGACCACTGGTCCGTTATGCCAAACAGTATCGCCATTAACAAGACGAAAGCCACCAATAAGGTCGTCCTCATCAGTCTCTATGGTAATGTTTACCCGAATTAGTTCTCTATTTAGTTGAGCACATGCTTGTTCGACAGAGATCGTTTTACCATTACCTGAAAGCCCCGTAATAAAGACAGGATAAAACAAACCGGCTTTAATAATGGATTTAATATCGCTAAAATTACCAAACTGGACATAGGTAGCATTTTTCTCTGGGATAAGATTTGGTTCTAATGGAGGAAGCACTGCAGGTGCTTGATATGTCTTTTCAATATCTTCTACAACTTTCCTAGTTACTTCTAAATTCCACTTTCCACGTCCAACCTTATAGGGTTCAAGATATTTTGTCACAGTCTGATAGGTAGAACCCACAGAAGCACAGTATCCCCGAACATCAGCAGCAACAAATTCTGTGCCATATAAATCTCGGAGAGCATCAATGTGATTAGACATATGTTTAATGTTTGTACATGTATTATATCCAAAAATAATGGATAGGTGGAAAAAAGTGTGCCACTTTTACAAGTGGTTAGACAATCAACTCAACAAACTCTGAAAGAATTTTACGATTAAATTTACTATTATTTAAAGATTTCCTAAACGCTGCTTTAATAGTAGATTTCTTTGCACCTTCTTCAACTTCGAAACTATTATCTTCATGCAATGAAGAAGATTTTATTACAAAGAATTTAGTAAAGGATGGAAGAGTAATAGAAGTAGACTTTTTAGTTCTAAATGTTTTCAAAACTTGAGGTATAGTATCCTGTTCACCCTCATACCAACGAATAAACTTAGAAATATCACCAGCACCACTAGTAATTCTAATACCTATAAAATTAACAGAGGGAAAATTGTCTCGAAGATTCTTCAAAACCGCAGGAGTATTATTTTGAGAATTCATATGATAAGTATTACGCAACTTACGATCACGAATATAAAGTCTTGAATGATGCCTTGGCCAAAATTGAACTAAAATATTTTTTTCATATTCACGATACCTCTCATTAGCATATGCTAAAGGAGCACCCTCTCCATCTGTAAGAATAATAGTATGGAGCTTCTCAACCCCATGCTTCTGTTGAAACTTAGGAAGAATCTTATGCAAAGTCAATAACGCTTCATTAAGAGGAGTACCTGATAACTGGAAACCAGGAGGAAAATCCATTTGCTCCCACAAATCTCTACTTACTCCTGTAACCAATCTCCAAAAATTTCTAGAAGTACGTTCAAACTCTTGAGCATTGCAATCACTGGTCAAAAATTCCAACATACGGAAATTTGATTCAATCCAAAAAGTATCTTTTACAGGGTGATCATTATAATGACCATGCTTCTCATCGGTGATCCAACAATTTGTAAACCCATAAACCTTAAAAGGAATGTTTACCTTACGACAAAACCATACAAGATTAAAAAGTTGCTTTACCGTTGCTCCCAGATTGGATGACATAGATCCAGACCAATCTAAAACAAAAATCAACCCATGATTCTGTCCCTCAGGGACTATACTTATCTTCCTAAAAATATCATCATTGAATTTATATGTTTGAAGCTTCGTTGTATCGAGAACCCCAGTGCGATTTGTAGTAGAACGAGAATAAGAACCAGCTGATTTCCTACACTCAAATTCTTTGACAAGGTAACTGACTTCTTTTTGTGCTGATTTTTTATACTTAATAAATTCATTATCTGACCTACCCAAATAAGATTGTTTCAACTCTTCTTCTTGATAAACATACTCCCAGAAAGATTCAAGACTATCATTTATCTCTTCATTACTAATGATAACATCATCTAAAGTAATATCCGGACGCTCAAGATATTTAATATCTCTTCCTCCTGCCGTAAATTGCTCTATCTTTTCTTCTAAACTATCAGCAGTATCTACAGTAAGTTGATCAGGAAGATCAGGAACCATCCTAGGAACAGAGCTGTTGCCACTGCTATCACTTTCAAAAGGGCTAGAGATATCACTATCATCAAAGGAGCTATCGTCATTATCCCAAAAATCACCGTCGGAACTAGCACCAGTATCTGAAACCAACGGTTCTTTTTCCAAAACCTCCTTATCCTTTTCAGAGGTTTTCTTTTCTTGCTCCCTTTTACAATATTTGTAGAGGAGTTCGGCTGCGAGGATGACATCATCAAAAGTTTCAGAGTTGTCAATGAGAGAAAGGATGACTTCTTCTTGCATTGAGAATTTCAATGAAAGAAATGCACCAATCTTAGAATGAAGATTAATACGATCTGCAAGATTCATACTATCTAGATCTTCATCTTCAATAGAAAAGAAATCCAGAGAATGAAGTTCTTTATATCCCTTATAAAAAGTCTTGGCAAGACCAGGAAAACGACGTTTGATTAATTTCTCAACGCGAGCATCTTCTACTACGTTGATAAATTGCCTGGGTACAGTTTCACCCCAATCTTCATTAGGGGTATAAAGGGCATGTCCCACCTCATGAGCAACCAAGAGATCAACAATAGTCTCTGATGCCTTATCCCAAATAGGAAGGGTTAGAACGCGAGTATCCACATTGAATTGAGCAGTCCTTACCTGACGATGCTCAACCAGCAAGTTTTCTTGAGCCAAAAGTTTAGCAACTATTCCTTTGACCTCAAGATTAACTGACATAGGATCTCTAAGAATGTACCTATAATACCAAACCCCCACATAAAGCGGGGGTATTGGGTGACAGTTCTCCGATTGTCTACTGGACTGAACAGAACGCTCAAGTCATCAATATATGACGGCAAAATCGTTTTGCCTCATTATCCGGCATACCGGCTTCTACAATGCACTGGAAGTATTCGGATGTGTAATCTATGTTATCCAAATCTGTATTCTTTTCATCCCTCTTCCAAGCACCTAATTCATTGTGAGAAATTAAATTCTTCATAATGCATACTCTCTAGGAATAGTCTCTATTCCATGCGTTCCGGAACTATTTAGTTAGGAAATCAACACAGATAGGGTTCGGTTTTACAAAAATATATGCCTACGGGTTTATACCTAATTCATCCTCAATATATTCTTCTATCAATTCCTTTGCCTGTTCATACACAGGTATCATATTCATTCTATGATAAACAAAATGTGCAACTTCTTGAATTTGGTTCTTATCTAACTCTGGATGTAACTCTGAAACCACTCCCTCTAACTTCAGGGATACTGTAGCATCTGTAATTAATTGCGCCATTTAGATTTTATTTATGCAATAAAAAAGCACCCTTGAGTTTTCTCAAAAGTGCCTTTCGTCTTGCCTTTGCTTGACGTAATGCCTGTGGTTTAAGTTTTCGTTTGGGTTCCTTCTTTGAATGATGGAACCTGTTTGGAACTTGCATGATCCTTCTCCATCATTTTACTATACGGCTAAATCCCTTGTGTTTTTCAAACCGTATGACACTTTCAAATTTGTCATACAAACTTTCTTTGTGTGAAATGACAAAGATATTAGCATCATTAATAATAAAACGAATAATCTTCAAGAAATCCTCAGTTCCTAATCCATCCAATGAAGAATCAAATACCTCATCCATAATCAAGAGGTTGGTATTTACTGAGTTCTTGAATTTAGCAACCTCTCTCCATGTAAACAAAAGTGCTAAATCTATTCTCATTTTTTCACCTTCACTAAATGAAGCATATGAAAAATTCTCATGTATTGGAGACTGAACAGTTTCATTAAATTCTTCATCTAACTTGAAGTTAACGAAGAAGTCCATCAATTGTAAATAACGATTTACTTGTTGGTTGATGAGGGGAAGGTACTGTTTGATGATCTTAGTTTTAACCCCTCCATCCTTCAATAAGGAATAAGCGAAATCGTAATTTCGAATTGATTCAGTTTTTGTTGCTAAGTCTTCATAGGTTCCCTGTAACGATTCATTGAATGATTTAAGTTTCTCATGTTCAGAATTTCTGTTTGCAAGTTGATCGGTAATCGTTTGAATTTCCGATTCCAAATCTCTGCATTGTCTTTGTAGACCTGAGATTCGAACATTGTTTTGAGAAATGCCATACGTTAGGGAAGTAGCCTCCTGCGAAAGTTTAGTGAAGTGAGAAACTCGTGACTCCTCGTCTTCTATTTTGGATTGTAATTCAAGCAGACCCTCTTCGATTTTTGCAATAGAAGCATTAAGTTCCTCAATTCTATTTACCCTAATATCATCCTTAAGAGATTGTGTACATGTTGGGCAAACCTCATTTTGTATAAAGAACTGCGTTTCTTCGTCTATAGAGTCCTTTTTATGTTGAATTTTCGCCTTTACTTTAGCATACTCTAACACTTTATCATTAGCATCTTCAAAATTCTTAATAGACTCAGTTATCCCATTAAGTTGCTCCGTAACTTTTACATTCTCTTTTATAAGATCAGTTGCCTCATATGCAAACTCTTTTATCTTTCTATTCTTAACTTCTATATCATCATTACTTTTCTTCTCAATAGACTCAATAAAATTCTGTTGCATCTGAATCTTATCTTTCAAAGAATCTTTCTTCAAATCAAGAACATTTACATCATCCCTAACCATACGAATCTTATCTCTGATTAGATTATTCATTGAAGAGAATATCTTAATATCTAAAAGATCTTCAATGACCTCTCTACGATGAGGCAAAGGAAGTTGCATAAAAGGCACAAAGGTACTGCTACCCAAAATAACTATCTGAGTAAAAGATTTGAAATTTAATTTAAGAATAGTTTGCTCTAATCTCTTTTGCTGTTGTACCGCATTAGCATCTTGATCTTGTAACTTACCATCAACCCAAATCTCAAACTTAGTTGGTTTAAGTCCTCGAATTATTTTATAATCCCTACCCTTGATATCAAATTCAATTTCTACTACACAATCCTTTTCATTTACAGAATTAATCAACTGTGGTTTATTGATCTTCCTGAATGGTTTATTAAAAAGAGAAAAGGTAAGGGCATCCAACACCGTGGATTTCCCAGACCCATTACTACCAATTATTATAACGTTGTCAGATTCGTTTAGTTTTACTTCAGACCACTGATTACCAGTAGATAAAAAGTTTTTCCAACGAACATTCTTAAAAGTGATCATTTAGGAGGTACTACTATATCATTCGGAGTGATAATGGTGTATCGAGTAGAAGAAACTTCACATGCTTTTATCAATCCGTCTTCATCCACTTCTACCACACGCATAGAAGGATACTCTAAATCCTCTAACATCATAACATACCTTACCGCATCATCCTCTTCTTCAAACAAATATAAAACCTGCTCTCCATCAGCATCAGTAACCGAGTACGCACCATTATTTTCATTTCCTTCTATGGCGAGTACATACATTAGACAACCTCACAGGCTTCTTGATAGATATTTTTAATGATATCCCTGACTGCACTTTTATCTATATCTGTTTCGGCTTCATCAAGATATCTACTAAGAATAGTTAGAGTATCTTCTGATTGTTCTACATCAAAATCATCATTCTCTACAAAAGCAAAATTCTCAACTATTTTTAAATCAGCGACTCCCGAATCTGTAACCTTATCTACAAATTTCTCAAATTGATTAGGATCACTCTTTTTACGAACTATAAGTTTTACAATCTTATTTTTAAATTCTCTGGTATCAAAGGTTTGATAAGGAGTATCATCATAATATATCCTATAAAACATCTTATGAGGATTATCTATAGGTGTTGTTTCTAAAGTTTCTGTATCAAAAATATGAAATCCTCTTACCTCTTCTAAATCACTCCAATAAATCTCATATGGATTCCCCAAATAATAGATATTATCTTGATTACTTCTGTGATGATAGTGTCCTGAAAAAACTTTCTCAAACTTCTTATAAGGAGCACGAGATGCACCATTCTCATTCTTATAAAGATTATTAGCATAGAAGTTATTCAATTCCAAATGACCCATCACTACAGGACATTTACTTTTTGCTAATGATGAATATGTATTCCTCTCATTTTCCTGGTTAATCCAAGGAACCATCGCAATATTCAATCCATCAAAGGAAAGTTCTTGATACTCAGGTATAATATGTACGTTGTTATACTCTCGCAGTAAAACATCAACAGCATTAATATGGTTGGTATTCTTGTAGTAAGCAGTGTGGTTACCCACGATGGTGTATATGTCGATATTTTTAAGGCGGTCATAGTAATTATCCTTGGCCCATGAAAGTGTAAAAAAGTCAACACCTTTGCGGCTATCAAAGGTATCTCCCATATCTATAAGAGTTGTAATGTTCTCCCTTTCCAAAGTAGGAAAGAACACATCATTATAAAATTGCAAAAAGAAATCATGAAAGAGTTTTGAATTCTTTCTTGCCCCAAAATGCTGATCAGTAATTATAGCAATCTTCATTCTAGTTTATAAGCTAAACTTATTCTCATAGGACAACTCTGATAGTTATATGCATGACCCTTATGAGGAAGTTCTCCTGGAAAACAAACCAACCTCTTTGTTTTTGGAATTATAACTAAAGGATCTTTCATTTGTCTGCAATCATCCCATGAACTATAGAATTGAGTAAACCCTCCCCATTCAGTATCACACTCACTAATGTAAATCAATACAGTCTTTTTAGAAAAATCTGTATGAAATGATCCATGCCTGTCTGGCCACTGACCATTGAAATAAATTTCTGAAGCTTTGTAATCTACCCCCAATTCATACTGTATCTTTTCTAAAAGATAATGATTAAAAAATGCAACATCTGTTACATCCATATACAAAAAATCTGTTGCTGCAAGTCCAATAGAACTATCATCAGATGTGCGTTGAAGTTGCCATGATACAGTTTCGGATCTCCTAAAAGGACGATCTAAATAATCTCTTATGTGAGATAATTCATCATCACTTAAGAAATCATCAAGAACTTGAATCTCAGTCATCCACGCAATTTTATATGGACATTATCCTTGATGCTATTATAATCCGAATAGTTAGTTCCGTCAAGGGTGTTATTGTCCACGAACACCTCCTCATATCCAGACCTTTCTAAAATCTTATTTTTGATTTCCATTTGCTTCTTCTCTCGCTGAATCCGCCTTAGGAAAGCATAGTGTATAATCTGAGTAAAATATGCAAAAGGATTTTGAGATTTCTCTGGATTAAAATTGTTTATATACTGCACACAGTTCTCAATACCATCACAAACCATATCATCCTTGAACATATAGTTCACAAAATTTGGTTTATAAGATAAATGAGTTGCTATCTTTAGAAAACATTCTCCAATGTAATTAGGGATACGAGGTTTTGGATTTCCCAATTGCTCTGCATCAACAATCTGTTGCTTATAAGCAATAATAGCAGCAAGAAACTCCTTATTATTCACATAATGTTCAGATCTCTTACGTGTCCTTGGCATGTTAGTTATAACTGACATATATTACACTCATAATCTATAGGTATTATAGCACACTTTCCAAGCTTGACAAGAATCAAGAATGTCAGTAGAATACCTTTGTGAGGTTTGAAGGAAACTCTTTTATTGAATTTTAAATAACTTCTCTAGAATCTCTTTAGCTTCAGGTACACTAGATATATAGCCCATTTCTCGATTCAATGATGAACGAGTACTAGACTTATCCATTTGAGAGTCTCTAATATATTGATGGTAAATATTGATAATTTCTAAATTATTACTTTCGGTAATTGTAAGTACCTTATCAAAGTTTAAAACAAAAGTATCATCTGATGCGGTCTTAAGCCAAGGTTCTACTTTATAACCAACTGTTCCCATTCTTTTTACTTTTACTTCATCTAAACATACAGGATGAGATAAAAGAATCATAGTTCTAGTATCTTCTTCGCAGACGCAAACCTTAGAAAAGATTTCTTCTCCGGTTATTAGTTTTAACGTTGCATAAAAATCGTCTTCCATAATTATTTTAAAGTGACTGTGATTATTTCATAATTGAAGTTCTCTTCATTATAGATTTTAATACGTTCAATCAAATGATTCAAAGTATAATTCTTTTGGGAATTGTAAGTGCAATCATCGGCAATATCATAGAGAACTGCTTTAGATTTGTTACTTCCCTTTCGAAGAACCCTACCAATACTTTGTAAGTTTCTTATTTTGGATTTGGACGGGGAAGCAAAGATAACATTATGTAAATTCCGAATATTGATCCCAGTGCTAAAAGTTCCATAACTTGCTACTATTATAGCATTTTTTTCAGTTTCGGTAATTGATCGTACTTGCTCACGTTCATGAGCATCTACTCCACCATGAATAAAGAAAACCTTTCGATTTTCATCATTCTTATTATTATTTATCATTTCATAAAGAATTTCGCCATGAGTTTCTACTCTGCTATAAAGTAGAAGAGTATTACCTTTTAGATCTAATGCAAGGTTACGTAAAAACTTATTTCTTTGCTCATGCTTTATTAAGTATTGTACTTCATCCTCATAAGTTTCAAACTTTTTAGGAGGATGTTTTAAAAGAACACAGTTGATGTCAAGATTTGATAGATATCCTTTCTCAATCAGTTCATCTGTTCTAATAATTTTATATGAAGGACCAAATAATCCTTCTAATACCCACTTATGAGTTTGAGTTCCATCTAAAGTACCTGTAAATCCAAATCTGTACTTAGCCGAATGTAACTTCGTCATGATTTGAATCAATGATTTAGATTTAAAGAGATGTGCTTCATCTCCAATTACAACCTCATACTTCTCAAACCACTGCCGAGAAAGTTTATAGATAGATTGCCACGTGGTTATAGTAATTGGACGATCATCTTCCTTATCACGACCGGAATAGATCCGATGACAATACTTCTCAGAGTTCCAACCATACTCTTGAAAGTCCTTGGTCATCTGCTCTACAAGAGATGTCGTGGGAACAACTATCAAAATTCTTTTTCCTTGCTCTTCATAATATCTGGAAAGAGAATAAATCATCAAAGATTTGCCAGAAGCAGTGGGAGATATCAATAGTCTTCTATTGTGCCTTAGAGCGTCATATACTCCCTCGATTTGGTATTCCCTTGGAGCATGATTACAAATAGATGTCATATAATCCTTCACACCTTCCATTGAAATCATCTGATTGACTTCAAATGGAGAACCAAAATACTTGTTGTTTATAAACTTATATTCGTACCCATAATTCTTACAAAATGATGCAATTTTATCTAAGAGTCCAACGTAGATTTCACCCGTTGCATTTGAAAATAAACGAATTTTACCATCCCAATACTTGTTACGGTATTGTGGCATAAACTTTGCACCTGGAACTTCGAAAGTGAAGTGATCGGATAATTCCTGATAGATGTGAGGTTCTGCTTTAACACGTAGGAAAACTTCGTTCTTTTTTTCAATCTCTAAATCAACCATAACCAGCAATAAACTTCTGCCACTCGATAGCATTCTTCACTTGATAAGTGCGATTACTTATTTGCTTAAGAATGCTCTCAATATAATTTAGCATTGTTTCATAATAGTCAATTTTGAGACTTACATTCATTAGACTTTCATCTGCATCAAGATATTTCTGCATAGTATCTTTATCTCTTATCTTTTTAGGAAAAGGATTATCTACATATACATCTGGATCTGCTTTTCCAGAAAAGTATTCATACCTCTCATGTCTAATATTTTTCCTTTGCTGTTCTGCTTTCTTTCTTAGCAACAGGATAGTATTAAACATTTCATGATACTTAGCATGTAATGCTGGTATCTTTAGTGATTCGTCGTGTAAATTATCTTTGTCAATCTGTGAGTCTTTCTCCCACATACTTTGTATAGTTTCAAGATTCATAAAGGATTTCCAGCTAAATCAGTAATAGTGTATACAGTATACTTGAAAGTACATTCTGCTGTAAAGTAATCTATATCAGTGGGTGTAGCATCAAAATTCAAAGTTGTCAAGTAAGTAGGAAACATTCCACTAAACTTTACAAGAAATTGAGGATTAAAAGTACTATTCAATACTTGAAGAGTTGCATCTGAATAAAGTAACTCTTCTCCCATTTGAGGTATACTTGATGTACCGTTATATTTTTCTGCACCTTCTGCTATTTCATTATAAGTCTCTGCCAAACTTTGAGGGAACCCCATCCCTCTCATCCAATTTTGAATCTGCATATAATTCTTTAGATCCTCATCTACTAAGAATCTTAAAATAAAATCATCAAATTCTATTTGATCACCAGGTCTTGGAATCTCTTTGAGATAACTGGGCTGTACAGCAACTCCTAGATCCATTCCAGGAATTTGTGCTGAGTTTGAAAAGAAACTAACTTTTGGGCATCTCTGTAGGGTAAAATTAAACCCAGTAGGAGAAAGATAATTTCTATTCTGAATCTGTTTCTCATAAACGTTACTTGCCATTATCCTCCGTTACCTCCGTTTCCCCCATTGCCATTACCACCATTAATGCCATTACCATTTGAATGACCGTTGCCATTCTTCTTGCCATTACCATTCGCATTTCCATTTCCGTTTGCATTACCGTGTCCTCCTCCATAACCATATCGATAATTGAGTGTCTTCCACCGTGAAGTTGTTCCAACTCCAACGGCTGCTTTTTCAATAAAAATTTTAAAACTTTTTTTATTCATTCTGATACGACAGTAGCATTAGCAAATTGTCCATTTGTTCCATCTGTATTGACAATAGTATTATCTGCTTCTGTTTTAGAAGAGTATACTTTTCTATTAGCATAATTATCAGACCAATGTGAACTACCTTTATAGTATACTGTTCCTACAGATGGAATAGAAGATGTTCTTTTAATATGGAAAGGCATCGTTTTCTAACTATTTAGACAAAAAAAGAGACCCTTTCGGGTCCCTTTGATATACCTTGTAAATCCTTTGGTTTACATGAGGTTGGTAACTTTAACACGCCTATAGTAGCGGTTGCTCGATGGGTTGAGTGCACCAAGACCCTGGGTTGTACCTTCAGCGAATGGGTTTGCGACCATGCCGTAGCGGGTCTTAAAGCCAATCTTGGGCTGGAAGGTGTTTTCTCCAACTGCACGAACCATCTGTAGTGGAACGTATGGGCAGTAGAATAATCCGGCGTCATAAGGTGAGGAACCCTTGTAACCTACAACGTAGTACTGATTAGCAGCAACGTTTGCAGCATATGGGTCAATGTATACGCGATACTTACCATTGATCGTACCAGCAAATGTGTTACCAGTATCATCAACATTGAGGTTAGCATTTAGAGCAGGTGTGTAATCAAGTACACCAGCCATTGTCAGGGCAGAAGCAACATCAGCAGATGTCATGATGATGTTACCCTTTCCGCGACGAGTTCTTTGTGCGATTGCGTTGGCATCTCGCTCGATTTGGAATAGAAGTCCTTTGAACTTCTCAACAGACCAACGACCGTTACTGTCAACGTCTAGGTTGAATTCACCTGAAGTTGCGGTATTAACGGTTGCACCTTGCTCAGCGATCTTGTAGATACTCCTGATTACTTCACGGTTGATCTCAGCAAGAATCTCTGTTGAGAGAATGTTTGCTAACTCAGCCTCAGCGTTCAATCCGTGGATTGCTTTAAGGTCTTGAGCGAGTTCTAGTGAGTACTCAGCTTTCAAAGCACGGGAACGAGCAGTAACCGTTACCTTCTCGATGGAGAATGCCATCTGGTTGAAGGCAGCAGCTCCAGTTCCTTGGAGTGCTTCAGCATCAGCTGTACCCATACCTTGACCAACGTTATACTGCGTAGAAGTAGCAGCACCAACAGGGTTAAGTACGGATGGGTTAGTACCAGACTGTGACGTAGTACCAAAACCAGCAGCGACATCAGAATAGTAATCTGTGTTGTCGAAGCCGTGATCACTACCTGAATAGGCAGTATCTACTTCATTGTAGAAGGTTTCGGTTCCGTCCATTCCTGGAGTACCAGGTCCGGCGTAACGTGAACGCATTGCAAAGATGAGTCCAGTAGGACCATTCATTGGTTGAACGCCAGCTAGGTCATATGCGACCAAGTTAGGCATTGAACGTCTGATCAGAGAGATCAGAACTGGGTCAAAACCAGCAACAGGACCTGCTGCAGCAGCGTCGGCACTATAACCGGCGGCAGAGGTTGTTGAACCAGTGTTGAGCGTAGGTTGCTCAGTAAGAGTAGTTCCAGTATTAAAAGACTGCTCTTCCCTGAGGAATTTTTCTTGGTTCTCTAGCAGAACGGCGGTAACGGCTCTACGATGGGAATCTTCAATCCCCCCATCATGGTCTAGAAGCGGCTTCCACTTTTCTACCAGATGTTCTGATTGGAACATTGGTTTTTCCTAAAAGTGTTTAGTTGATTAATGTTAAATTCACTTCATCTTACCGAGAATATCTAGGTACTGATTCATTCCTTGAGCAGAAGCCTCAGGAGTTGAATCTACACCTTCAGATAGTGTCTCAGACTTGGATGATTGAGTTACTGGCTTTCCTTTGTTGAAATAAGATTCCTTAAGGGTTCCCAGTTTTTCTCTATAAGATTCCTCACTTTCAAACTCTACACCTTCAGCAAGTGAAGCGAGCTTCTCTTTTTCTGTGTCTGCAAGACCTTCAGAAACGTCCGCAAGAATTACATCTGAAGTAGACTCAGAAAGTCTCTTATTCAGATCGATATTCTTTTGAATCTGCTCGTTGAGTTTAGTCTCCATGTCATCTAACTTATCTGTCATAGCAGATAAGACATCATATTTTTCTTCAGGGATGTTCACATAATGTTCTTCAAAGAGTGACTTCATTCCATCTAAGAAGGATTCAGTCATTTCTGTTTTAAGACCTCGGTCTACAGCAAGTTGATTTTCTTGTAACCACTCATCTGCAACGTATTCCAGATAAGAATCAACACGCTCTTGCAACTCAGTCTTATACTCTGAAACTCTCTCATCAAGAGTAGCAGCAGTTTCTTCTTCTATCTGTGCTTTAATTTCAGATACTTTAGACTTGAGTGCGGCCTCAAAGATTGTTTTTGCTTTTTCTTTGAACTCTTCACTGAGTTCTTCGCCACCTAGGAGAGCATTGACATCTTCCTCAACGTCATATGCTTCTTCTTGAGATACTTCGGCGACAACTTCTTCTTCGTTGGCAGGTTCTTCAGCGACAACTTCTTGATCGTCGGCAACTTCTACTTCGTCACCAGACTTAAGAGCTTGTCCTGCGGTTAGTCCTTTCATGGGATCTGCCTTTCCTGCTCCTTTGTTAACAATGTCTTTCACTTGCTTTAAAGTACTACCTGGAGTTTTTAACTTAGCCGAATCATTGTCTGGCTTATAGTTCTCTGGTGTAGGACCACCTAAGTCTTCCCAACTGGTGGATAGACCCTCGCCAGGATCTTTTAGTTTTGGAATTGCCTTATCGCCGGGCTTTGCTCCAGCTGTAACGGCATTGGATTCGTTTACGTCCTTTTCCATTTCTTGTAATTTAGTACCACGCGACATTTGAAAACTCTCCGAATAACCTTTAAATTTGGGTATAATCTATATTTATTTATAATTAGATATTTTGCAAGAAATCGCTAAACAGATTTAACTTGTTCTCATCTAATTTCTTTTGATCAACTAAAGTGTTAATCTGTTTGTATGTTTTGACTGCCATTCTCTCACGGAGAACACCACCATCCCATACCCAGTCCTTTCCTTCCATGATACCTTCAACAAAAGCATCAGGTGCAGAAGGATCTGCGACGATATCAGCAGCAGTTGCTAGCATGAAATCATCATTAACAACGTTTACTCCCTCACGAGTTGCTTTTAGAGATCCAATACCTCTAGAAGAAACACCGAGTTTTACTCCCTCTTCAACTAAAGAAGCAGCAATCTTACCCATTGGTGTACCAAGGATCTTAGCCTTACCAATAAAGTTATTACCAGATTCTCTTAGGGAGATAATCTTATGAGAAACTCTATCCAGATTTACAGTTGGTCCTTCAGGGTGCCCAAGTTCTCCTAGAGCACGTCCTTTTTGAATATGATTCTCATTATAACGACCAACTTCTTTACGAAGAGTCTCTATTGGATACAAGCGACCATTGCGGTTCTTGATATTTGCTTGAAGAAAAACACCTTCAATATAAAGTTGCTTTTTACCGGATTTTGATTCTACGATAAATTCAACATTATCAGTAATCTCTTCTGTAATGAGTTTCATCAGGCATCCCCGCTTACTTGAACTTGAATTAGAGCAACGTTTGATCCAGTACCATCCGAGAATGCACTTAGTTTAAGTGAATTCGTTGCTCTACCCGTTGTATAGGTAAAGGTGGATGCGGCTCCAACAGTATCACCAGTACTATTCCAATCGAGAACACATCTGGTTGAATAATAACCTGATTGTGGTGCTGCCGATGTCAAAATTTGATTGACAGGGGAATGACTTGTATTAAGTGAAGCAGGTGTTAGTCCTGTAACAGTAACACAATCGCCAACGTTGAAAGCGCAACCCGTGCCTTCTGGGAAGACAAGAGTCGTTGTGGTTCCTGTTGTTAAACCAATAACTGGTTGTGATTTTGGTGTAATACCTAAAGTTTCAGAAGTATCTGCAAGAATTGCATAATCAACACTAGTTGCAGTTGGATTAGTTCCAATGGCAACTTTAACATCTCTAGTTCCAATAGATGTAACTCTTAAAGAATCGGATTTTACCGAGAATGCAGTTGAATTTGCACTACCATTAGCAGATGCAAAAAATGTTCCGGTTCCTACTACAGGGTTGTGAGCCATTACTCCTCCTCGGTTTCTTCAGGTTCTGTTTCAATTTCATCCTCAATAGTTTCTTCCTCATTGCCAAACAATGAAGCAACAGCAGCTGGTCTTAGAGTTTCAACCCTGTCAGCGGCTTTCGCATAAACCAATTCTTTAATCTTATCACTAATCTCCGATGGAGACTTGTCATTCACCATTAGGTCCATTAACTCTTCCATTACTTTGAATAATACACAAGGACTACATTTATTTATATTTCACCGCCCTTAGGTTTTTTTACCTCAGCGGTAGGGGTTGTGGGTTCTGTCATTCCAACTCCTAAAGTTGGATCAGGTCCTCCTGTTCCAGTACCTACATCAGTTACCCCAGCTTGTATTTCACCTAAACCATCCATGGCCATTTGTGCTTCCATTGGATCCATGATAATACCATCCTTGATCTCCTGTTCAATCTTTTCATCTTCTTCCAGGATATCAGCATCAGTTTGACGGATAACCTTACGACGAATATAATCTTGAGACCAGTACTTACCAATATATGGTTCAGCAAGAGTAGCAAGATTGATCCTACTTTCCATTAATTCTGCTTCTTTTAATTCTGAGAAGTGGTTATCATATAGGAAATCAAACTGAATATGCTCAGACATTACTTCCCAATCTTCTGGAGTAACTACGTTCTTCAGAAGTAATTGAGTTTTTAGCATATCTAAGAACAGATTACTAAATCTTTTACGTAATCTTCCTACAAATTTGCTAAATTTTAATTCATCTCTAAGGATTTCTGATGATCTACCTAGATTAAAACCACCATCTCCTTCAATTCTAGAGATAGGAACATTCAAAGACTTGAATAATTTCTTTTTAAAGTACTCAATATCTGTGATTTCTCCTAGATTTTGTCCTCCAGGAAGAGTTGTAATCTCAGTTCCACGTCCACCTTCTCTTCTAGGTAACCAGAAGTCTTCCATCATGGACATGAACTTCTTGTCGTCCCTAATTTCACCTGTGGAAGCGTTATAAACTAGCTTATTTCTATAACGAGACATTACCTCTTTGAGGTATTGCTCTGCTTTTACTTTTGGTAGATTACCTACATCAATATAGAAAATTCTTCTTTCAGGAGCACGAGATAATCTGTAAATAACTAGACTATCCTCAATCATTCTAAGTTGATTGAGGGCCTTAATTGCTTTATGTAAGTAAGAAAGAGTTGATCCTTTGTTTCTATCAACTAATCCTGAAGTACAATAAGCAATAGAATCTTTTGTAAACTTTACACCCTTTGTTTCTGCTGCAGCATTAGGATTACCAACAGGATAATTTACTTTAGGTGTATAGATAAAATATTCTTCTGTTGGTGGGAATGCCTGATCTATTGAATTTAGTTCAGTATTCTTAGAAAGATACTCATCTTTGAAAGCTTTCTGCTTATCTTTAACTGCATGACGTACATAACGCATCTTTGCAGCGTCTATGTAACGTAATTCTTGAATACCTTCGTTAGGTTGTTTGAGATCTATTACCTTATGATAATAGAGTCTGCCATCAATATACCAATTCCTATAGATTTCATGTGCTTTTTTATCAAAATCTAGAAGATCTTTTACAAATTTAAACTCATCTCTTATCTTTTGCTTTATTCCGTCGGATGCATTTAGATTTGATAATTCAATTTCAACCGGACTATCATTCAGATCGCTAACTAGTGCTTCATTAACAACATCTTCAATGGCACTGTCACACTCAGGGTGAAGTGCCATTTCCCGATATCTTCTTATAAGCTCTACTTCATTCTTATAGGTGCCTTCAATATCAACATAGGATCCAAAAAATCCAGAAGTAATATAGTGATCATTCCCATCCTCTTGATTAGGAGGAACAGGACTTACTATCGACTTGGATACCGGATCGGTATCCTCAATAGAGAATCCGAATAACTTCGTCATTATACAGTTCTATAGTATGAGTTATTTAGTTCAGATTTCCTGGACCGCCTGCAACCTCGAAGTATTGAACTTGGAATTCAACAGTAAATTCTTCTATTGTGTCTCCTGTATCATATGAGAGAGCTATCTCGGAGACAGATGTTGGGAAGAGATCATAGAAATGATACTGCCTCAACACATTTGCTTTGGTTTGAGTAATCCTACCTTGACCAGCGTCAGGAAGTGCGCTTGTGGTTTCTATCTGACCACTTGTACCTCTTCCTAATTGATACACATAAGCATCTGCCATATAGGAATTTGGATTGGTAGCACCAGTATTATTAGATAGTTTACTGATACCATTCATCCACATTTCCATTGCATGACGAATTTTGAAATCTTCGTCATTAATAATGGTTACAGACCATGGATCAAAGGTCCTATCACCAGCAACTTTTAAGATGCGTCCTCTAAAAGGAACATCGATGTTAGCGATAGTTGATGCTGGTAGATTAGCAGTTTTACAAAGAAATGTCAAATCTTTTAATGTTTCGCTATCTTTAGAAACATATGAAGGAAACTCAGGAATCGTAACTTCAAATAGATTGGGGCGAGCACCGCCGCCCTTCAACATCGACTTAAAGCTAGATAGAGTCTTAATTTGTGGGGATTCAGCCATTAGTTTTTACTCCGTGGAATCGTTCGTAATATAAGAGGGTTAAACTCTACCTGCGACCTCTTCAAACGCAACACCAGTTCTGGTAGCAACGAATGTTAGAGATACGTAGTTGATAGATTTGGCAGGCTTCAGGAAGATGTCTGCTCTGAATTCATTATTGTCAATGACATCAGGTGTGTTATTTGTTTCGTCACAAATAACGAGGAAGTCGTAAATACCCCTCTTCGCCTGAACATCACGTAGATATGGTTCAACAATGTTAACGAAATTAGCTCTCGTGATTTCATCGTTGAGTTCAAAGAGTTGAGCTTTCGCAGCTCCCTCTAAGGCTTGTTCCACAGTAAGGAACAGACGCCTAACGTTGATTCTATCGAACGCGGAGGCATAACCAAGGGCGGTCTTATCACCAAATAAGAGAATACCAATGCCAGGCTGGAATGAAATTGGGTTCACACGTGCCTGATAAAGTTCGTCTCTTTGGTTTTGATTAGGATTGAATGCTACTTTTACAGCATTATTCAGGACTCCACGCTGTTGTCCAGCAGGAGAGAACCATGGATATGCCCTCACATTTGTCCTAACCATCAATCCAGCAACGTCACCGTTGGTTGGAATATAACGGAATACATTATTGAAGCGGTCATAAGTGTACTTATAACCTGAGTCAATTATTCCATAAGAGGAAGACTTGACTCCATTAGCATACTTGACAATGTTACTTGCTTGTGTGTCGTCGTCAATAACACCAACAACACCAGTTCTATGTGGAGAAACAGTAGCAACACAGTCCATTCTCTTCTCAGCGATAGAGATAATTCTGTTTGCTTTTGCTTGAGACTCCTCAATGCCGTTAATACCTGGTCCCATGATCAGGTAATCAACTGCAACCTCTTCTTTATTCGCAAATAAGTTATAAGAAGTAATCAAATCACCTAGAGTTGCCTTAAATCCACCGGTAGCACTGTAGTCAACACCTCCACTGAAGGCATATCCTACATTACCAAGTGCCGAGAAGGTAATTCCTTGGGAATTCTGTGCCCAAAGTCCTTCTGCGTTAGTATAAGGAACAAAGTTTGTTGAGAATCCAGTCGCTCTTGGAGTGGTTCCCCAATATGTGTCTGCATCACTAGAAGCATTGACACCAGCGTAAGCATACTCAGAGAAACCAGCAAGGAATTCCTTGTAGTAAATCTTTTGTGGAGCATTTACACTTGATACAGCGTCAAGAGCCTTAGAGAGTGATGAGAACTTCTCAAGGATATTTCCTTGAATTCCTGTTACGATACCGTCATCATCAACGATACAGATATTAATACTATCATTATATCCTTGACGCTCACTAACAAAATTGTTAGTAACGGGTTTTGGAGCAATTGCCTTCCAGAATACAGTTCCGTTTGTAATAGGCAATTGTTGCTGATCATACCAGTCAATTGCAGTAGTAGCAGAGATAGCAGAACCAGTAATCGATCCTGCGCTATTCTTGAATACTAATGCGGTATCAGCTTGGAATGTACTTCCAACAGAGATAGAAGCACCCTCGGTATTCTTCTCATAAGAAACTCTGGTCTCAGTTGCACCAGAACCTACAGTTTCTACACGAGAGAACCACTTAACATCAAAAGTGGATTCACTACCACCAGAATCAGTCTTGACTCCAGTAACAATACCTTTCAGATAACCTGTAAAGGTTGAAATTGTACCAGTAGAAGGATTAGGAAGAACGAGTCCAGATAATCCAACAGTACAAGCATAACCAACAGTAATACCAAATCCTGCTAAAGTGTTAGTAGTAACACCAATTCTTTGGTCTGCTAAATCATCGATAAAGCAGCACTTAACACCGTTTGCCCACTTACCAGGGGTCTTAGCGGCGAATGTCCAACCACTATCAGTTTGATAATTCTCCTGATAGTCATCATAACTCTTGATTTTCAAAGAGGTATCAGAATATGCATCTGTACCAGCGTTAGCATTATTAAGAGTAGATCCATCAGTACGGCAAACTTTTAGTACACCACCGTAACTAAGGTAAGAACTAGCAGTCATCCAGTACTCATACTGGGCATCAGTGCTAATTGGCTTACCAAATACTTCAATTAATTCTTGTTCTGTTTCAATGGTATATGGATCATCAACTGGACCCTTTTGAAAAGGACCGCAAATTGCTCCAATATTATCTAAAACGTTTTCTGCTCTACCTACCGTAAGGTCAACCTCGCGGATAAGTACCCCAGGAGACAATAATGCTACTGCCATTTGTTTCTTCCTCTAGGTCCAAAGTTTGTCTAAGATTATTTATTGTTTAGGGTCTTTTGACAGGGGAAACATGGAGTGAACTACCAATCTGGATAGTCCCATCCCACTATAACATCTTTATTTTTTCTATTTTTTATAATCCTTCTTACTGTACATATCTTACATTCATATGAAAACGAAGATGCTACTGGACCTCTATTCTTACGAGTACGATAAAAACCTTCTATTAAATTCTTTTCTTCTCCACACACTCTACATACACGATCAGATAATAATAAATGTCCTAGTCTTATCTGACTATCTAATTCCATTAGACTGATACTACTGCTGTTACTTCAGGAAACTTTTCTTTAACTAACTTTTCGATACCCATAGTTAAAGTCTGAGCACTCATAGCACAACCAGCACAAGCACCCAACATTCTAACCATTACAATAGGACCCTCTTTAAGATAGTCTATTGCAACAAACTCCAGATACCCTCCATCCATTTCTACATATGGACGAATTTCATCTAATACTGTATTTACATTAGTGTCGTTAAGTTCCATTAAAGGTAATCCCACATGTAATTCATACCACCACCCTTATCTCCATACTCATCAAGGTGCCATCTATCCCCCTCTGTGTCAACAAAACTCTCATCCTCCATACCATCATTCATGAAACCAAAGGGTGCCATATCCTGTTCTATTTGATTCTTTTGCTCTTCATATAACTTTTGTCTAACATCTTGATCAGTAAGTTCTTTGAAATAATCTTGAGCAACTAACCAAGCATAGATGACTAAGCACATAGCAAGGTCATCATTACACCCTTCTTCTGCCTCAAAAGAATTACTCTTAGATATAAAAGTAGTTAGTTCAGAAATAATATCATAATCTCTAAAGAGTACTTTATCAGATTCAATCAAAGTTTTTAAATTCAATGATCCAACCTTCTTCACAGTCTTGGACATTTTTACACCAAGTTGAGTTTTCTTTCCAGAAAACCCCTGTCCTATTACTTGTCCTGCCCGTCCTCTCATTGAAGACATAAGCAAATTAATATATTCCAAATCATATTGAAGAATAGAAGCAACTTGATCTCCAATATCATTTACTTCACACAAAATAAATGCATTATTATATGACTTACAGACTGAATATATGACATTAGGGAATAACATTGGTTTAATATCATTCTTTCTATACTTGGCTACAATCTTATGTGGGTAAGATGATATATCAATTAGAATAAAGGCAGAATAATCTTCTCCTACACCTCTTGCTACGTCTACGGTACACAAATAGTCATGATCTTTCTCAGGATCTTCATATACATCCAATCCTTCATTTGATTTTGCAGGAGTATCATAAACTAATGTTCTTAATTTAGATGGAGCTATAAGCGTATCAACAGACCCTAAGAATTCACATTCAAACTCAACCTTGAATTGTTGTTCTGAAGTGTTTGCAATGGTTTGTCTTCGCCACTCATCATCTCTACCAGGTACTTCACTCCAATGAACTTGTGTAGTGGTATATTCATTAGCACCTCTTTCCGCATCATGCCACATACGGTAGAAATGATTCATACCTTTTGGCGTTGATACAATTATAATCTTAGTAGATTGTCCAGATGAAATTGTAGGATAAACTGAACTAAAGAAATCCTCTGCAATATGATTAGGTACGAATGCAAATTCGTCTAAGAATATAATATTGAATGTCATACCCCTGACTGCTGCAGCTGATGTAGATGCTGCTAGAATCTTAGAACCATTCTCTAACTCTAAAGATCCTTTATTCCACGCTAGAATGCCTTGCTGCATCCATCTAGGAAGGTTCTCATATGCAGTCTGTAATCTTGCTAATAAATCTCTAGCAGTTGATGCTTTGTTTGCAAGAATACCAATATTGACATTATCATTAAAAACAGCATAATGTAAAAGATATGATACCGACGTGGTAGACTTACCCGTCTGTCTAGGCATCATGCATATATTAAATCGATTCGCATGAAACTTACGAATAAGCTCCTCTTGAAAGGGCCACATCTCAAAAGGAACGAGACCCTCATCAACGTTTACAATCTTGATATATTTGTGTGCAAAATACAGAGGATCTTCCCTACATTGAATAAACTCCAGGAGTTGCTCCTTGGTAAATTCAATCTTGGTATTTGCTTTCTTTAAATTGGGGTTACCAAGATAAACTGATTGATCAACTGCCATATATCTTAGATTTTAGATATTCATAAGTTGATGGAAGTTTTTCCATAATTCTCTTCATACCACTATCATGATTCTTTAAACTATCTATTAGTTTCTGTCCTACAGGAAGTCCTGGATAATTTACACATTTGGGAGATTTACATCTTCCATTACCTGCTAGAATGAAAATAAACCCATCTCCATCTAACCCCTCTATAGAATTATAAAAGGTAGCATTATCAAAATCAACAGCAGACCAATCATATTCAAGATCTCGTACAAACCTCCAATAAGGAGTATCCGATCTACCAGCAACTGCATAATGTAATTGTAAGAACTCAGATTGAAGATCCATTTCAGTAGATACAGTTCTATTAAAGATCTGTCTATCAAATGATGTAATCTCTTGTTGTTCCAAATAATGATGACTTAACAGATTCATTACAGAGAATATATTTTTTATTGCAGTAAGAAGTCCTGTTGATTCTAATGGTTCGATAAAACCATAAGATAAACCAACTGCAACTACATTCTTTAAAGCACCCTTTTCTCTCCTACCAGAGACAAATTTAATAGTTTCTACTTTAGTCTCATCAAAATCAGATCCATATCTTTCCTTTAGTTCCTCTAATATCTCTTCATCAGTAGCAAATCTATTACTATGAACATATCCAATCGACATCCTATCCCATAAAGGAATTTCCCAACACCATCCATTCTTCATTGCAACACAATTAGTATAATTCTTCAACTCATTTTCTTTATCCTTATACTCTATATCAAAATGAAATGCTTTCTCATTTATAAGCTTATGATTATAAGTTTTCCATCCTACATGTTCAGTTCTCATTAAAAGAGACTGGAATCCACTACAATCAATAAAGAAATCACCAAAATAACTATCTTTCTTTCCAACCAAAGATGCTATATTACCATCTTCATCTGGAGATATTCCAATAAACTCATCTTTTATAAACTCTACACCCAATTCTTTTGCTTTCTTCTTAATAAACTTACCAAAAAGTTTAGCATCAAAATGGAAAGAACTATTATTCGTATCCTCCTCATTCAATACATTATATTCAGCATGATAAGCATTAGGACACAAAAATTTTGCAAAGTCAGTCCAATCGAATTCATCAGATCTTGGTATTACGTCATTAAATAAAGCATCATGTTCTACATTCGCTTTAAATGCACCTAATGGATAATGAAAATATCCTCCTGGTTTGTTCCAATCTTCAAATCGAATAGAAGTTTTATAAGTTGCATTACACTCCTTCATCCATTCATCATCTAGGATTTCAAGATAACCCAATACATCTCTAAGAGAAAGAAGATTTGATTCCCCAACTGATATTGGAGAAGTTGCTTCAGATGTAATACATCTTATATTCCAATCAGCATTTAGGTTCTTCTTCAGTTTTCCTAACATTGCACTGGTTAGCATTCCTGCTGAACCACCACCTAGAATGACAATATTTTTGATCATAGTTTAATACCATTTCGGAGGATTATGTGGGCACCTAGCAAAAGGTACTTTTGTTTTCACTTCCATAAAACAATTACAAATAGAACACCTACTAAATTTTCCTTTCAAATATTCACAAGATTTGCAAACTTTCATCCGCTCTTCAGCGGTCATTCTTTTTTTCTGCTCCATCACAAAAATTGAAATTAAGTTCCTTTGATAGGCTGTATAAACATGTTAGTTTGTTTTTTATTTCTAATAGCTTTTCTTTGCTGTTGAAGCTTCTGACGATTAATAATTAACTGCCTCCTTTGTATCATCAAATCTTTTTTAGTTTCTTGATCGTCCTTTGCATCTTTTTCAACATCTTGATTTGGACGTACTTGCTCTGGTAACCTTAAGAAGGGTTTGCCGTGCTCAAGATGACTAGGAGCATAATAAGAAATACGCGCATTAGGATATATCTTATCAATTGCTGCTTTTATTTCTTGCTTAGTTGGAATTTTTAAAGTAGGAAAGAACAGTTGCATTGTATAATACTTTCCTCTGAAAGTAAAGCATACATTCATCAATTGTCCATTCTGTCGAGGAAGGGTAGTAACCCTTTCATTAAAGGTTTCGAAATTCATTGCTTCCTCCTATAAACCTATGACTGTTAGTGGATCAGATGTTACAGATGCTATGCCAGATGTAACGGTAACTCTATTATTTTCAAAATTTATCTTAGATGCATTTCCAATAGAAGTCCCATCACTTTGAATTCCAACTTGGCCTGCACTATTCACCTGACTCAATAACTTAGGCATTTGCAGTCTCCAATATTGAGAGAATCACTTTCAATGTAGTATTTGCACCAGCAGTAGCAACAAATGAATCTCCTGTTTCCATTACTAATTTACCATCTAATGGAATATATGCATCATTGACAGGAACATTCGCTTCTTTGATTATTTCAGTAGTGGTACTACTTCTTACATGAGAACATGTAATGGTAGTTTCAGATGAACCATAGTTGGTTATATGCGCATACAGAATAATTCCAGTGTATCCAGTAGGTGCAGTATAAATGGTCTGACTTCCTGTAGTAAGCTGTTTTGTTTCTGTCTGAAATCGATTAAGTGCGAGTGCCATTCTAACTAAGTGCTAAGATAAAGGGGGTCATTTCTGAGAATAAACTCTTAGTGAAAGCTCTTCCACTAATTGTACCTGTGGATTGATCTATTTGCAGGTTATCTCCAATTCTAAAGTTACCTGCTTGGTCCGTACTAGTGTAAAGAACCTGTCCACCATCTTCAGTAACGACTTCATTTGCTTGAATTGTTACACCACCACGTTTAGGTGTTGCTGTTGCAATAGTATTACCTGAACCAACCCATTCAAACGTATGGGAACTAGCAATGATTCTACTCAATTGTGAGAAGTGAGCAGTTGCTCCTATCGATAAAGAATTATTTAAATTCTCATTGAAAGTTACGGTGGTAATTCCCGAAGATACGGGTGTCGAACTATTTATTGTATAATAAAGTGGTTGGATTGAAGCAGTAGCAGTAGCAGTAGTTCCTGATAAAGGAGCATCAATAGTTACTGTCGGAGCAGATGCAAATTGAGTACCACCATTAATCATGGTAATTGATTTCAATGATGTTCCATCTAAGGTTGCATATGCAGTTGCTGCTGTACCAGTAGGACCACCAGGAGCAGCAATAATAACATTAGGAGTTACTGTATATCCAGCTCCAGCATTAGTAATATTAATCTTCTCTACTTCATAATAAAGAGTATCAAAATAAACTCCTTGTCCATCATAAGGTCTGACTACATTAAGTTTTGCAGTACCACCAGATGAGTAATAATGAGCTAATGTAGAAACACCAACATTGACAGAGAATTTAGTGGTTGAAGGAACAGATTCTACGTTAAAGACATAACCATTATCACCACTAGGATAAGAACTTACTGTTCCATATGCACAAGTAAATGCCATTCCAGCAAGTGTTACTCCCATTCCAACACTCAGACTATGAGCACTACCTACTGTAATTGTTGCAATACCCGAAACATAATCATAAACAGCACCTGTTACACTTAAGGATGGTGTGGTTAAATCAACTGCTACTTCTTTCTGACTTGCAGCAGTTGCGATAGCAACATGACCCTGATCTCTAACAGGACTTGCACCTCTAGAAACTAATCCATAAGTACCAAAACTACAGTTACTATTTGCTATATCTGCTGTTCCACCCTTATCTACAGTAACTGCTTCATTACAACAAATTGTAAACAATGATACTAATTGAGCAAATCCACCATTAGTAACAGCAACGCCAACACCACCCTCATTGTATTGAGTAAAGGCGTCAACATTCATTGCTTTCAAAGATCTTGCCTGATCACCATCTACACGAATACCTACACCTGTAGTTGTATCACTTAGGCAATTCTGAATATAAGGACCTTTCCATTTACCACCATCTACATTTTCAGCAATTTGATTTCCTGTCGGGAATCCAACAGCAGCAGCAGGTGCTACATGATCCCTAAATGTCATATTTGCTAATTTACTTCCTTTCCTTACATGGAAGATATCATCATTAGTTGTACTAGGTGAAACTTTTACTGATCTTTGATCATCACCAGTAATAGTAACAAAAGCAGGAACCTCGATTGGGTTTGCTTCTGTATAGTTTCCAGCAAGAACTTTAATAACAGATCCAGTTGTAGCAATACCAACTGCTGCTTTGATAGTTAATTTGGCATTATCAATTGATGTACCATTATTATCATCATCACCATCCTTGGCAACATAGAAAACATTTGGTGCAGAGTTAATACCAGATGCAGATGAATCAATAGTTACATCAGAACCAAGAATAATAGTAGTGTTAGTAATAGTAACAACACCAACACTAATTTCATTATTATCACCATCAATGGTAATAGAGGATGAACCAGCAGTGAGAACACCAACTATTCTTGCATTTCCTTGAACTAATAAATCACTTCTAAAAGTACCAAGTCCTATAACATCTAAGTTAGTTACATCCTCATAAGTAACAGTTCCAGCAGCAGAAATATTACCACTGGCATGCATATCGCCACCAACATATAATTGATAATCAGACAATGCTGAAGTAGTTCCAATACCTACATTCTTAGTAGTACTAACACCAACACTATTTGCAGTCCAAGTACCAGCAGCACCTACTCCGCCACCCTCTGCACCTAACCATAATTCTTGATTAGCATCCCATTTTAGAACATATCCATCAACAAGAGTTCCATTACTTATCTGAGTACCAATTCCAACATCATCTAACTCTCTCAACCATACTGCTCCACCACCACCTAAAGTGGAAAGTTGTTGTTGAACTCTATTAACAAAGAGACGATAATGTTGTTGTAAATCTCTAAGAGTAGCAAATCTTTGGTCTAATGGTGTAAGAGGATCTGGTCCATTAACTGGTCCTAAAGATTGTTCTTCATCAGGAGGTTCATTTAAAAGACCTTCTTCCAATAACTGTGCTACATCTCCTTGTTTGGCTTTTATTTCTTCTACAACGTCCCGTAATGAACTAAAATTCCGTAGTTCATTTTTTATTGATTGTAATTCTTCTTCGTAGTACTTAGGTTTAGGTACTTTAGATACCTTTGTTTCTAAAGACTTTATTTCTTCATCAAGTCTATTTCCAAATTTTTTAAACTGATTTTCTAATCTTTTTGTTGTTTCTAAACTCTCATCTCTGTGCTCATCTACAAGACTTTCAACCTTTTCAGATATTACAATCTCAAATTCTTTTTGATTATTCTTTAGTTTCTTCTGAAGATTCCAAACTAGTTGAGATTGTTCTTTAAGTTGATCAAAAACCTCATCTTTTAAATTTCCAACTCTCCCATGAATAGATTTTAAATCTTCTTTAGTTTCAAAATTCTCAACATCTGCTCTTTCATGAATATTACTTAGTTCTACTGAAATCTGCTCTTGAACAGTTTCAAGAGAATCTTTAACTATCCTGAACTTCTCATCAATAATATTGAATGTCTTACCTATCCAATTGAAATCAGGAACCTCATTTACTCCCTCAATCCATTTGGGTAAAGTGGGAATAGATTCCTTGACAGATTCTAATGTTTCCTCAAGAACTTTAAGTTCCTCTTCATAATATCTAACTTCAGGAACTATTGGAATGCTTTCTTTAACTTGATCAATCAGTTCACAAACTGCCTCAAGTTCTTTATCATAATTCTTTATCTCAGGTATCTCTGGGATGTCCTTACGAACATCATTAACCATCCTTACCAGTTCACCCCATTCTGGTGCTTTTATTAAATCTACAACTTCTATCTTAGGATTTCCTGCTGCATCATCAAGAATTTCTTCTTCTATCTTTTCTTCTTTTTCTACAACATCATCCACTGAGGGAAGTTCAGACTGCCCAGATACCTCATCAAGTGAGGGAAGGTCAGACTGCCCAGATACCTCTTCAATGGAGGGTAAATCTTTATTTTCGGAATGGTTATTTTCCTCAGGCATCTTTCTTTTGAGCATCTTTTAGCATCTTAGTTAGGTCAGCAGTTGATCCAACAAATAAAGCATTAGTAACATTAGTAGGTCCTTTTTGAACCTCTTCTTCAACATCTTTTAGTTTCTTTTGCAAATCCATCAATTTATCAGTTGAATCTGCAACACTTTTTATCAATTGCCCAGCTACTTCATAAGCACGTGGCATTTGACTATCTTCAGCAAGTTCAAGAATACCATTGATCGCTTCTTGGCCTTTTTCGATTATACTATAAAGATTGCCTCTTGTATACTCATAGTCTTTTCTAACCTCAGTTTTATCTCTATCTAAAGGTGGTTTGGTAATACCCACTTCTTTAGATGCTTGGACAATTTCACCGGCAACATCAAAGGTTTGATCTAGGCTGTCGAAGTTCATACATCCTCACCTTGAGCAGTACTATAAGTCTTGAAGTCTTGGAAGAAGGACTTGGTTTCATTGAATCCAAAGTCATCTCCAACTTCTATCAATGCATTATCAGCAGCAGTGATAAGATTGACACCCGCTCCTTTCACATGTGCAACAGCAATAGTTCCATCTTGACCTCTCCTGACTTTAATATTACTACCATCAATAGATTCAATAAAGATAGATTCGTTATTGATAGTAATATAAGTTTCAGCAGTTAGGTCAGAAACATCTGTTACTGTAAGGATAGTTTCTGCTGATTCAATATCCTCATCCAAATAGGTAGTAGCATCACCAGTATAATTCTTAGTTGCTCTAGGAGTAACAGAGTAACGAAGTTCTCTACGTGGAGTCCTGGTATCCATATTAGTCATATAATCAAGAGTAGCCTTCTTGATAATACCAGTTGACTGATCAGGAATTGGACCGAAGAGATAAGTCTTTGCTGTAAAATTAAGGGTGTAAATTAGTGCTCTTCTAGTATCATAATTTCCTTCATAATTATCAGTAAATGAGATATTATCCAAAACCACAGGAACATCTCTAATCTCATTTATTTCTCCAACTAACTGTATTGAAACATTATAAGATGGTTGGAAATAAGGTAAAATCTGTTCAACAATCTGGAGAGCATCATCATTCAATTTAGTCATAATGCTCAATTGAAAACCCATATTATAAGGAACAGGCATATAAACCTTTTTAACAGTAGATCCAGAATCTACTTTCTTAGATAAAAAGGTTTGAGTCTGAGTAACTTTTCGTGCAGGATCATAAGTCAAACCACTAAACTCAAAAGACATCCTTGGCAACGTTATTGCCGTGGCTTTATTTAAATCTGGAGTTTGCTCAATCCGTGCTAAAAACTTTTGTATAGGTCCATAGGCTAACGGAACTTTCATTACGCTAGTTGTAGCACCATTATCATCACTATGCTTGATAGTAATATCGTTAAACAGCGTACCAAAGCCTATAACTGTTCTTCTCAGAACTTCATTATAGAAATACTCAAACATTTACAGTTACCCTTAATATCTAATTATTTAGACGTCTCCAAATGGATTCCTTTGGGTAAAGTCTAAAATACCATCTGCTTCAGTCTGAATTTGCTCATTTCTCGCATATGTATCTGATGCTGGATCAGTATCAGTTTTTTGTAAAGTATATACAGCACCGGAATCCTGACCAGTAATACTCTCTCCATACGTAAATGTTCCAGTTGCAATGGATACTTTCAATTGCTTAGTATTTGTATTCCATTCTTTAACTCTTGCTTGTACCCCAGAACTACTACCAACTACAAGTTCATTGTAGACATATTCTCCAGATCCAACTCCAGATGGTCCACTAATAGTTATAGTAGGAGCAATGGTATATCCAATACCAGAATTAACTATTCTTATCGCACTAACCGTTCCTCCAGTACTTACAACCGCAACACCTGTAGCAGTATTGATACCAGTAACAGGAGCACTAAATGTGACTGTTGGTGCGGAAACATATCCACCACCACCTCCACTTACAGTGACAATACCACATCCACCAGTTGTAGCAATTCCAACTGTTGACGCTGCACCCGCTCCACCACCACCTACAAATACAGCTATAGGAGGAACAGTATATCCAGCACCAGGATTAGTAAGATAGACTTGATCTAAAGAAGCAGCTGTACTAAATCCAGTCATGCTAGTTGTTATTGCAACAGCAGTCGCTTGTATTCCTGAAGTTGGTGCAGAAGATATTGCTACTGTTGGAGTAGATGTATATCCTTGTCCAGCCTCTAAAAGATTAATAAAACGTAAACCACCATCTACCCAAGTAGCAGTAGCAGTAGCAGTAGTTCCAATACCAAGAAGACTTAGAGTCTCAGAGTATCCAACATCCTCCATGCTATCATCAATAGCATCGATACCCGTATCAATGGTCTCATCCTCATAACGGAAGAGTTCACATCTCAATTCATAAGTATATAAATCTTGGAGTTGATAGAATGGATCCGCATACTCAACAAACTTAATTTCATACAATCTATCATCTAAAGGAAAGTAGATTAAATCTCCACCCTTAGGTCTAGTTGCTAACTTAATATTACTTTCATTTTCAATCAAAGGTTCAATATAAGTTTCCCATCTTTCTCTTGAGATTATGACAGTTATATCATCTTGTTGCTGTACACCAAACTTTGATAGAAGGATGCCAGCACCTTCATATACATCTGATTTAACATATGCTTCTATAGGATAAGCATCATCAAACTCTGACTCAATTACTTCCCTAATGACCTTAGTAGTGGTCATATATTTTCTAGGAATATAATAAATTTCAACCCCATACATACGGAGTTGTTCGTTTATAAGATCCTGAACAAGATTTTGCTCGTTCTTAGTACCTTGAGTAAAATAGGGGTTAAGTGCCATAACTTTACCCTATCATATCTAGAGGTGGAGCCTCGTATTCTGAGAGCATCTTCTCTCTAATCCAATCTAATTCAACCTTGGCTTCTTCATAAATTTTCTCTCCATTGAGTTCTACTCCACCAGGCAGTTTGACTCCTTGGAATTTCATCATATTTGCACCCCATTGTCTCTTCAGAAGTGCAGTCAAATATAACTTTAAGAATCTATCGTTATAAACTTTAGTAAAATCATTAGGATCCAAAACTCTCCAACAATCAATAATCAAATAATCACCTGCTACCAATTCTGCAAAATCAACATCCAGATATAAACGTTGTTGTCTAATAGTAAATCTAAACTGTTTTAATGGATTCAATAGAAAATCAATGTCTTCCAATTTGGTTTTCACCATGGAATATGATAAAAGTTCTAAGGAATCGAAGAAATATAGATCATTCAAAAATAACTGATACTTGATGCTAAACATGTTCCCAGACATGGTTTGAGCACCATCATATCTCATAACTTTATTCACCCCAATAATAGATTGTGGTAGCTGAATAAAGTTACTATTTTCAGTATAAGAAAATTCTTCTCCTACAGTAGTGGTGCCAACACCAACTACAGTGGATGTTCCGGTAAAAGTTACAATACCTGCTGAGGTATTATGGGGTGCTCTTCCTCTATCAATATCAGACTGCTTTATTTTATATCGCAAATACATTTGCTGAACACCATCATAATGGCGTTCTTGAAACATTTGAATGGCATCATCTACCAGATCATCAACCTGCTCATCAGCTACATTGATTTCCAAGACAGGGGCACCAAGCTGTCTTTTAGAGTAATCAATTAGTTCAGATCTGGAACTGGGCTGCGCCATTTATAAAAAAACCTTTATGAGTTATTTATCTCTATACATTTGGAGCAGATGATATACCTGCATTTACCATTAGATCTCCTTCAAAAATTCTATAAACTGTCTTTCCTGCACCTGCAGTAATCAGACAATCATACCAATATCTACCTGCTTTCAGATCTCTAGTATCAGTAGCAGCTAATGAAACAATAATCTTTCCTTCGGTACTACTAGTTCCAAATCCAACATTAAAAGTTTTGATTGCAAAATTAGAAGCACCCACTCCCACAGTCTTTGCCATCTGAGAAGAGGCAGTATATCCCGTAAAATCATAAGCAGCACCACCAGTAGTAGTAACTGTATATGTCGATGTATAAGAAGCACCAACGTTGAGAACTTGATCAACGGCTACTGATACTCCAGAGGTAGGATCGAATGTAAGAGCTGCGTCCATTATTGCTGTTTTAGTTGGAGGAGAAGATTTTTAATCTCACTTATATCATTCTTTATATTATCTAGATCATTTTTCATCTCATCAAGTTCATCCCTTTCAGCATCATTACTTGCTTTTCTAATAAGATAATTATTATACGCACTGTTATTTACATTAGTAACAGCACCAGTATTTTGATTCCTTCTTAGATTAGGATGTCCCTCAACTTTGATCATCTTACTGCAATCGCCCGAAGACCTTTAATCCTAGGTGGAGTTGCTTGATTGGTTCCTGTCATAACAACCTTTATAGCAAAAGCAGTAAACTCTGGAAGATCATCTACAAACCATTCATACTCTTTGAATTGATTTGGTATACTTGGTGTTACCTGTACATTAGATGTACCATCATTTTTAGTTATATTAATCACATTACCAAGATCATCAATATTTGAATATCCAGGGAATAGATTATAAGGAACACTATCAATATCAGAATCACCAGTAAAGATCTTATAAAGAACTCTAATGTTAGAAGTTGAACTTCTATAAGCATCAAATAGAACTTTTATAGAATTAGCAGGATTAGAAAGTTCAATTTTCTTAGTAATGTAAATCGCAGCATTAGGATCTTCACCACTAACTTTTACAGTATTATTCTCAGTCCAATCACTTATTGGATCATTCAATCTATTAGAAGTTAGAACCATATTGACGCGATCAAGGTCAATTGCTGGAGAAACAAAAGAATTGTTTGATGATAATTCCAAATCAAGAGAGAATGATCTATTGCCAGGAAGTTCAGTTAAAGTTCCTGTCTCATTTACTCTAGAAGCTACAATCCTTGGAGTATTGAAATTATTAAGTACTCCTAAAGTTACAGTTTGATATCCTTCATCAATAAATGGAAGTTCTGTTCCATCAACACTTGTACCGCTAACGGTTCTAACGCTACTCTTCAAACTAGTTCCTGTAGGAATTATTGTCTGAACGTTAGGTGTAATCGTTTCAAATTGAATATTCTTAGTGGAAGTTGTATTATCTCCACCACCCTTCTTAGTTGACTTGAAGCTAAGTTTGGGGAATCCTGCATTAGCAGATCTGTCAATACCATTAGCAGATGTATCAATCTTAAGATGATAGAAATCTAACTCTCTTGGATTTGTAACACTGGCATCTCCAAGAACATGATCTCTGTTTATTCTTCTAAGAGACATGCCATTGAGTTCATACTTACTAATAAGATCACCATTAGTATGAGAATAAGATCCTTTACTATCAATATCTCTAGTAATACCAGTTAGATTAGTAGAATCAAGACCAGTATAAGAAATAATTTCATTACCAACTAGAGCATATCCAGGATTGGTTGTTCCGACTCCAACATTTTCAAATAAGTCGAAATTAGCAGTATCTGCTAAACCAATATTATCAGTACTAGTTTGATCGATATTACCTACTAAAGTTGTAGGTCTCATATCAGCCTTCACATTATTAACACTAACCACATTAGATGAGGAATACATTCCATGATTCCTACTTCTCACTTTCAAGTGAAGTCCATCATAGTAATTATCATTAGTAACACTCTCAGCAGTAATACCAGTCAAAGCAGTTACTGCACCAGTTGATTGATTTATATAAGTGATTGTAGATGCTGTACCAGTAGAGAATACTCCTTGTACATCATCTATTTCTAATGCATTGATTGCAGATAGAATACCAACACTAAATCTAGCATTCCTTCCCAGACTTGTACTTCCTAATGTAGTAATTCCTACTTCATCTCCCACTTTATATCCAATACCACCATGGGTAACAAAGACAGAAGTAATTCCAGCATTGTTGACAGTTACGCTAGCAATAGCACCTGATCCGGAACCAGAGAATGATGTAAGATTTGCAGTGTATGTACCAAAACCACTGGAAGGAGTATATCCAATACCAGCATTAATAATGTCAACTGAAGCACCAACACCAATTGATCCCAAAGTATTAATAACAACACCAGCTGCTGTTGTATTGTTGATTTGAGATATATTCACACCATCAACAACAATTGCAGCTTGAGCAGCAGATAAAGTTGAACCCAATCCAACAACTGCCCTATTAGAAATAGTTTCTACAGGATTTGGAGCTAACTTATCAATACCATTATTACCAAGTCCCAATATTGGGTTATAGAAGGTTGCATTAGCAGTGGAGTCAGTAGTGAACTGTGCTCTATACATATTGAACTTCAAATCTTCCCATTGACTTGGATCCCATGTTGATCCATTTTGAGATTTGAATAATGATCCCAACAATGGTTGCTGTGAAATAATTGGTCTAGCAGCATCTGGATTAGCAAGAGAACCTGTAACATCCTCTTCACCCATTCTAGAAATCCATGCTCCGTAGTTTGGAGTATCAGCAAGAAGAACTATCGCATATTCAGTACCACCCTTCAGATAAACTGGAGATTCAAATGTGAATTTAGTTGATACTGATGCATCATCAGAGATATTAACCTCAGATGGTAATAAATCCTTTTCACTGAATGGAACAACAGCAGTGGTAGGTGTACCATCACGCATTGTTCTTATTTGCATTGTAACTGGTAGAGTATCGTCCTTAGACTGGAAGAATGCATCTACTGCAGTAATGAATGCTCCTTCTGCAGAATTAATATAGAAAGATTGTGCAAGAGGGTCTCTACCAGAACTACAACTTCTAGTATACGCTGTACGTGCTCCACCACGAATAGCACCTGTTGATAGGAGTTGTCCTCCACTATCAAAGTTCCAGGTCCTTCCTCCTCCTCTCGATGAGGATCCACGCCTATTACTCGAACCTCTTCGTGAGCTTCTGTTGTAACTTCTTACACCTCCACCTCTTCTTCGAGGTCCACTACCACCAATATGTCTACTGGTATAAGCGGTCCGAGTACTACTTAATCTCCTTGTAGCAATTAGTCTGCCGTTTCTATCAAAGTTATAACTTCTTCCACCTCTTCTTCCACGTCTCCGACGACGACCTCCTGACCTCCTGCTTCTCCCACGACGACTATCTCCACCGCTTCCACCACACTGAGATGGAGCACCTGGTTGAGTTAGTAACCATGCAGTATCATAAATTCTATTTGCTTCATAATGCCCGTTTGCTCTAGCATATGCGGTATAAGAACCATATCCATTATTAATAGCAGTAGTGTATGCAACATAACGTGCATCACAATTCCCAGAAGGTACTTGTCTTACATTCCTTAGAATAGTATCTTGAGACTGTTCACTAATAACCGCTGAACTAGAAGAAAGAATTGTCTCAGCAGTTGTAGATTCTTGGAATATAGATTGATGAACAGCATTGGCTCTTACAGAAACAATGGATTCCTCAGTAAATTCAAGAATTCCTGATGCTTGGAAAGTAGATTCAGCAGCAGTAGAATTCAGTGATGATATGAAATTAATATTTGGTAAAGAAGTAAGTTTTACAATCTTAGTTCCAGTAGTAAACTGTGGATTAGCAGCAGCAGAAGGATCTGGAATGTACACACATCCTATAACTCCCCCAACTTCATCAGTTACCAGTCTAATATCCTCTACAGTCGCTTGTGCTCCACTAGTAAGACCTTTGAGGACCATTCCCTTAGAAGGATACCCAAAGAAGTCTCCTTCGACTTGAGAGGCAAGAGATGTTGTATCAACGTTTAGTATAGATGATACTGATGAATACTCATCAGGTAATTGCTCATCATTATTATATGGATTGGTTGTAAACGTATCACTTGGTACATCATATGGACCACTCTTATGATTTGCGTATGCAGCCTTGAACTTAAATGTTGCTGTTGATTCTTCAGGAACAGGTCCAACCTGAGCATCACTCTGAGGCATAGAACCAATTACTGTTTCACCTACAGTAAATGTTCCATTGACCATTGCAATCTCCAACAACTTAGGAGATACATAATCAACCATATTAAAGTTATCCAGAATAGGATATACTTGAGTTCTTGGTCTTAATCTAGTTCCTCTAAATTCAATATTACGTGACCTCATGAACGTAATACTAGATCTACTCAATACCTTACCTTGAAGGGTAACTTTTTCGATATGAGGTGTAGTTCTAATTGCAACTCCATCTCTAGTACGTTGATGAAGTTGAACATCAGATGTTGTTCTTACTACTTGAGTGGTTGTAGTTTTTACATCATCAGTTGCATTTAATTGTTTTGTTTCTTCCTTAGTAACTGTGTTATCACCAGTTCTAGTTTCTCTACCTACAACCTGATCAATCCATGAACCCCACTCAATGGCACCAAATCCATTAGATTCATGAATACCTAGTTTTTCAACTGATGCAACAAAGTCGGGACCATTAGCATCAAATTCTGTAGTCTTAATAACCTTCTGATCAACCCATATATCCGATGAAGGATATAACTTAAGGGTTCCCATCCATTTAGTAACTAAGAATGGGTTTACTGATTCAACACGAGATGCAAATATATTTTGCATCAAAATTAGATCAGCATATTGTAAAGTAACAAGATCACCAGTCTTTCTTAGATTTGGATCAGTTAATTGATCATTGAACCTACTGTCCAAAGTTGAAGAAACTGAATTTCCAATACCCGCTAATGCTGTAGTTGCTAAAACCAGATCAATAGCAGTAGTATAGTGTGCTGGTCTTAATTCATTATTATAAGTATCAATAGAAGAATTGAAATCTGGATTAGTTTGATCTTGAATTAGATGAGTTTTGAAATTATCTACAAAGAAACCACTCTTGAATCTATCTAATCCCTTAGAATCTTGAATTGTTAAAGCTTCTGTCTCTTTTTCAAGAAGAGATAGTGCTGTATAGTATTCTAAATTGGTGACTCTATTGTCTATATCACCAATATCTTTCATTGTATATCTCTTATGTTCAACCCTTTGTATCTTCAGACCATCCAAGGAGAAGAGATAAGGTGGTAATGTAATAGTCGCAACTTCTAGATTACCGTCTAATGCAGGAGGCAATTCTGGATTTTCAGAAGGTATACCTTGAACTACATTAAATTGACCACTACTATTCAAGAAGATTCTATCAATTCTTCCCAAATAATATTCATAACTTATAACAACATTCTCATCAGAAACTAAAATATTAGGTATAGATTGTCCACTTTGAGTATAGTTTCTACTTGCAAAATCAAGTGGAGAAACTGTTGATGATGTATCATAATCACCTACCCTTGGTCTTATATCAATGATATCTGTATTTCTAATACCTTCAAAAGTTGGTATATCATTAGAATACAAAGTATCATCATAACTTTCAGAAGTAATTAAATCTCCTGTATCGGATGCACCTATCACATAATTCTGAAAAACTATCCTAATCCTTCTCTTAGGACTTTGCCTTCCTTTCTTCCTTACAATACGTCCATAATCATAATAAGACTTTCTTTGACCATTATCTAAACTATAGTCATTAGTAACATTCTTATCTGCCTGTCCTAATGCTATAACTGTACCATTTACTCCTGACTCATCTCCAGTAGCACCTTCATTAATTCTAAAGATCTTTTGATTTAGATAGACAATTTCAATCTTAGTGGCAGATACTACAGAAACAACACGAGCAACTGCTTTACTATCTGCACCCGTAATTTTCTCTCCAATAATATAATCAGATGTTGTTTGATTAGGACCACTCAGTGAAGATAAGGTTATAGTTGGAATATTAGGATCATTTCCATCATCAGATTCAAAGACACCCAAAACTCTAAGAACATCTGGTTTGTTCAAAGAAATTTCTTTATCTTGAACCCTAGTTGCATAAACATTATTATAAGTCAATCCATCATTCAAAGTAGTGGATCCTATTCCAGATGCACTATTAGAAGATCGAGAAATAAGAATAGAAGATACATTATGTAAAGTCTTTTGCTTCTCAACTACGTAATTCTTATTAACTGTTGTTGTAACTCTAATATTAGTTTCTGCTTGCCTTGTCAATCCAAGAATAGTTGCAGACTTCAAGTTAGAAGCAAAAGTGAACATATCACTTGTCAATGGTTCAATCGTACCATCTCTATAAGCAATATTATATCTTTCCTCATCAAAAGGAAGATAATATTCATTATCAGTTAGAGTCTGAAGTGTTATGCTACTATTAGCAGAAGAAACATTTGTATAATTTTTCTTGATTACAATCTCAGAAGTGCTAAGATCTACACTATCAATATTACTATGTCCCAATCTTGTGTAGAGAGTATTATCATCTACATTGATTAGATCTCCAGATACAACTTCTAAATCTGTAAGAGTTGATCCACGTGTAGGTGGTTTACCATCAAACAAACCTTCTACTGTCTGAATACCTGCTAGGACCATAGAAGATCCACCAACCCCAATACTTTCTACACTTAAGAGAACTGGATCAACAACTTCACTAGAAATAAACCTCAATAGATCATTTGTAGTGACAATTCCAACAAAAGTTCCTACAGGAGCATTAATAGTTGAAACACCTGGATTTCCACTTCTTTCTGTAATAGTAAGTGGAAGACCAAATTTATTCTTAGTTGAAAGTTTTAGGTCAGCATTAAAGGTAGATAATCCAACAGTAGTTCCTTGATATATCGATTTGACATTTGATATATCATAATTGGTTGTTAAAGCAACAGTAGTATTATATTTTACTCCATCAACAACAATCTTTTCTCCTCTATTGAATGTACCAGTTACTTGCCTTAGACTAAAACTAGTAATTCCCGAAGCAGTTTCAGCAACAAATCCTGATGCACCACTATATTGTCCTTCAATATGAGCACCTTGTCTCAACGTTGTAAAAGGTTGAGTTAGTTGTAATTTTGTATAAGGTGCAATATCAAAAAGTCGTAGAGTAAACTCTGATGTTGGACCATCAAATATTTGAGATTCTAAATTATAATCATATATTCTACATTCACCAATAGCATTTCCTGATGCGCTAGTAGAAGCAAGTCCAACTCTGGTATCTCTTAAACTAGCAGATAAAGTAGTTCCAAATCCAACTGTTGGAGAACCATGAATGTTATTAATAACGATTTTAGGACCAATCGAAATTGGTAAAGCTTCTTGCTTTACTTGACGGGTTGTCCTGGGTTTATCAATATCTTTTACAGTATCTGTCTGTTTTTCTACTTCAAATCCCCGGACATATGCTTTACCAGAAGATATCACATATTCCATCAAATTTTCATTAGGAACATTGCCCTGATATGTTAAATCATCAGAATTGTAGATTCCTTCATTTCCAAGATAATTATTTAAAGTATTTTTTGCAGAAATATCAAATGGTTTGATATAGTAATCACCAGATTCGTCATAAGTTCTCCTAGCGAATTCTGCTTTAACGTGATTATAATCAGTAGATGTTACAAAAGTCTCAATTTCTCCATTTTGTAACCTCATCAACTCAATAAAGTTTGAGTCGTTATTATCAATGAGGGTTTTATTAGTTAAAGTTGCAGATATTTTTAGCCTATCTGCACCTGGAGCAGCATAGTTATTAAATCCTTGAGCATTATCATTTAATGTTTCATCTTCATCAGCATTAATAAGATCCTCTTCCACCAACAATCCAACCTTAGTGGATGGCATTGAGGTATACTGACTAAGTAAAATAGTCTGAGGATTTACAAGAACAAAATTACCTCTAAGGAAATATACACCTTCTTGAATATTAGCAGCAGAACCAGCAATATTAGATTCTACAGATACTGTTCGTGCAAATCCTTGTCCAGAAGAAATGACAGTATTGCCATAACTTAAGGTTTCTAATAAAGTTAAATTCTCTCCATCGTCAAAGGAACTAGCACTATTATCAATACCTGACTTAATAATAGTATAGTATAATGTAAATTGATTTCTTTCTGAATCTGTATCTTTTAGAACAAAATCTACTCTTGCTGTTACCCCAGAAGTAGCACCCTGAATAGTTGTTCCAACTAATTGAGAAGCATACAGGGATAAGGGAATACCTGCAAAACTAGATTCTACACAAACACCAGGAAAAGCATCCAGATAGGAAAGTTGTCCTGGAATAATTTTTGCACCTTCTTTGAAAAAATGCTGTCCGAATTTTTCAATCTGATCTTGAAGGATCGATTGAAGACCTGTTAGTTCTCTAGCCTGAACAGGAGTTCCAGGTTTAAAAAGAACCTTGTGAAAATTCTTGGATGCATCAAAATCATCATAGTATGGAGTGATATTAAGGTTGGTTTCCTGTGGCATTTCTTTAGAATTCTAACACGATTTTGATGTCTTCTTTTTGATTAGATGATCTCAAAACAGACGGCCGATTATCAACGTAAATGATTTCACCGCTCTGTCTCTTGACTTCAGGATTCGACGTACCTTTATCAAAGGTTTGGCCTAGGAAATAGGTCTTACTATTTAGAACTGTAGAGATACCTGAGAATGAAGTGTCAATTGCAACCGTAGCGGTTCCACCAGTAATGTTAAATGATCCATTTCCATCGTGAGTATTCTGGAATCTTAATAGTTCATAACCAAATGTAGGATTAGTTCCTACAGTAGACGAAGTAGCAACTTGTATATCTTGCCAATATTTAAGGACTCCAGTAGTGGAATCCCATGCTATAACCCTACCAATAGCAGTGGAACCAAGTCCAACTGTTTGAGTTATTACATCATCAGCAATAAATTCAATTTCACTTAAACTGTCTGCAGATACTTTCAGAGCATAAACACCACTTGCTTTAGTAGAAGAAAGTTTAGTGCTTGATCCATAAATCAATGGATCCTTTACAATTCCAATACGGGCAAATTCATTTCCAGTAATGAAATCTGGATTAGTATCATCATTTTCTAATCTAGAATAGACCATTACTTTACGAGCACCTAATTCATTGTAAATATCAGCACCATGACCTCCAGTTGGAGGAATGATCACATTAGTAACAGCATCAGTACTTGCAGATGAATTAGTAATACCAGATCCATCTAAGTCCAGAGTTCCGAATGAATATTCAGATCCACCCTTGGAAACATCTACAGATTCGAGTTTTCCATCAGCATTGACTGTTACACTTGCTTTTGCTCCAGTACCGTCACCCAAAATATTCACATTATTATAGGTAGTTGCAGTACCGTATCCAGTTCCTCTATCACCAATAGTTACAATCTTAAGTTGGCCACTGGTAGCAGCATTATCTCTTACAGCAGCATTTGTGCTATCTGTTGCCCAGTCTTCTGGTACAGGAATAAAGTTAGTAGAATCAAATCGTAGAATATCTGAAGGTGTTAAAGTATAAAGATACTTCCACACATATCCATCTCCACTACTTCCTGCTGCTCTAGGTTCTAAATCTGTAAAAAGAGGTTCATCTAAAGTGGGTTTACCACTTGGGTTTTCAGGAGATGTCCCATTTTGCAAACAGATATAAACTCTATAATCTTTGTTTATAATATAATATTTGGCGTTATAGAGACTTGTTGCACTTGAAACAGGAGCAAGATTATTTCTACTATAATCATTTCTATACATATCATATTTTTCACCACTGACCCACTTATACTTACTAACAACTCTTCTAATATCAGTTGAAGTAATCTTCTTCAGGGCCATCATTGTGTCCCAATAACGATTCTGTTGATTAAAAGAATCAATGGGAGCTGGAGGACTTGTATTCCAAGTTGTGCTTACATTAGTAGCATTTGGTAATCCTACCCACACATAATAAGAACTTGAAGTCGAAGCAATCCCTGCTCGAAAGTTATTAGCACTTAGTATTCTAAATTGTTCAGTAATGATTGCAGACATTCTCTTTGAACTTTTTATAAGTTATTTATGTTCTATATCCAACTGTTTTCAAAGGAGTATTCCTAACAGCAATTGGACCGGTAGATAGACCAGTTAATCCGTTACTTAAGTTGGGTGTAAATGCTTTTGCTATGTTAGGTCTACTGAAGTTTCTCAATTTACCCCAACTATATTCACCATAGAATCCACTGAATCCTAAACCTGACAAACCATTGTAATCTTCAAGACTTACAGTAACCTTAGCAACGTATGTAGTTCCAAAACCGACTGCCTCTGTAGTAGCGACAGAAACGGAAACAGCTTCATACACATTATCTATAAAGGTTGTTCCTATGCCTAACGTAGATCCTGACAAATCTAGAGAAGTTACTCCACTTCCAATATTAGAATTATAAACAACAAAGGGATATCCAGCAGCAATATTAGGTATAGTCCTACCTGCTCCAGGACCCATAATAGAAGTACTTCTTAGATCAGATTCTAATGGAATAAGAAGATCAAATACTAATCCTGTAGATGCTAATCCTACACTAGTGGTTCCAACACCAGTAATAACTCCAAATCCTCCAGAATACTCTACACCTTTTATTTGCTCTGTTTCAAACTCAGGAGGAGCAATTAAGACTACTGGTGGACTGGTAAATGTATATCCAGATCCTGCAGAAGTAACACTAACAGAAGTCACTGCAGTTCCAGTAATAGAAGCAGTTGCTGTTGCTCTAGTAGTAGATCCTAATCCAACTGGGTTGGCAAGAGTTACTAAAGGAGCAGCGGTATAACCAAGTCCTGTGTTAGAAATTACAATTGAAGAAACTGTTCCAGTATCAGAAACTACGGCAGTAGCGCCAGCACTAATCTTATCTCCTTGTTGAAGAAGATCAACTTTCTGATATGCATCTTCTATAGATTCTGCATAAGAATTGAATAGCGGAATAACACTCTGTACCCAAATCTCTGTAGATCCTAAACCAACTGGGGCAATTATATTACTGTTTGGTATAATACCTGCTTCATAAAGCTGTCTATTCTTAGTAATCTGTTGCCCATTGATTACTAAATCAGATTGTTGCTTACACCATTTTAATGGTCTTTGTATAACAGTATCAGTCGTTAATCCTGCTTGTGCATAAGGAGTACTTTCAAAGACATCTGCTGTAAGTATTCCAACAACACTTCTGGGTCTTTGAGTGAAAGATTCACTATAATTATCACCATTAAGTATTTGAACTATATCACCTGTCTTGATAGTCTGAAGAACATCTTTAGAGATAACATCAACATCTCCAGTACCCTTATAGAAGAGAATCTGACATGTATCACCAACTTTTGGAGCTTCTGTGAAAGTAATATTAGAACCACCTGGGAAGTTGTATGCTTTTCCAGGTTCTTGAAGAACATCGTTCAAGAAGACGAGAATAGTCAATTCAACATCAATTAGAGATCCTTTTGCTGCTCTAATTGTATAAGGACCACGATCTTTTTTAAGTGTAAAGACTGTTGATTCACCATCAAACTGTTCATCTAATCTATCCAAAACAGTTAGATCACCAAATCTCCATGCTGTAAACTTATCAGATTCACATCTCTGTAGATCCAACCTAAAATCACTAAATCCAGCACCAACAAATCTATGAGTGTATCCATTTCCATGTCTACCAACATTAAGAGTAATCTTACCAGTTTGTCTCTTGATGGTATTAGTATCTGCAGAATGGAATGAATGAGCAGAGGTATCACTGGATATACCTACATTTACCTTGAAAGTATTAGTAGTTGTAGCAGTAATTGGTAACCAAGCATCACGAGCGGGGTCGGTATCTCTTGGATAAGCATAGAAGGTACTATTACCATCTGTAGCACATGTCATCCTTATTGAACCATCAGTAATCTTGATTTGATCTTCTGCTCTTGAAATACCGTTAGTTGTTGCTGATTTGAATGTATGCGCAGTAGTATTAGTAGAAACACCAACATTGACTGTAAAGTTATTTGGTGTATTAATCTTAGTAATAGATAACCACTTACGATTTGCTGGATCATTCAATCTAGGATAAGTATGGTCTGATCCGTGACTATCTTCAGCACAAGTAAATGTGAAGGAATTCAAAGCAAACAGAACTCTATCTCCAAGACTAAATCCATGATTATCCAAAGTAACCTCGAATTCTCCTGTTGTTGGAGCATATGAAGCACCAGTTGGCGTATGTGTAGTTGCTTTAGTGAAGTTATGACCAGGAACAGTCAAAGTCAATAAACCGGTCGTAGGTGCATAAGCAGCATTAGTAATTGTATAATTTTGATGTTCAACTTCTTCAATAGGAACAGGAAGATCATAATAAGGATCATTTGCTCTTGGATAACTTCTAGGAGTTTGATAATCGTCAGAAGAACATGAGAACCTTATAGAATCTGGTACTAACTTAACCGATGATCTTGACCTAGTAACACAATTAGTTGTAGCAGATACAAATGTATGGATACCAGTATTTGTAGAAGGTGTAGTTTCTAAAACTTTTACTGTAAATGTATTAGCTGTTCTAGCAGTAATAGGCATCCACTTATTACTAAATGGATCAGTTGATCTTGGATATGCATGTTCTGTAGCACCACCATCTTCTGCACAAACAAAGGTTAATCCTCCGTCTGCTATCATAATTCTATCGCCAATATTAAATTTGTGGTTATTGACTGTAAGAGTAGTAATACCTGAAACTGGATCATATACAGCGTTACTAGGTGTCTTTAAATCTACTCCATCAAGATTGTGAGATCCAATGGTTAATACCATCTTACCTGTAGTAGGCTCATAAGTGGCATAATCAATACTATATGGAACAGCAGGAGATTTACCAACATTGACAGTAAATGTATTTGCTGTTGTGGCTCCAATGCCAGTCATAATACCAGCAACAGGATCAAGTATACGTGGATAAGTATGATTAGTAGCATTACTATCCATGTCACAAGTGAAGGTCAGACTATTAGTAACAATACCAACCTTGTCGCTAGTTGTAAGACCATGACTAGATTTTGTCAGAACTAGATCACCTGTAGCAGGGTTATATGTTGCAGTAGTAGGAGTCTTATAAGTTCCACTAGACCAAGAATTTACGTGAACGCAATTAGAAGCTGCAGATACAAAGGTATGTGCATAACTACCACCACTAACTATAGGCCCGTTTGGATTTCCTCTCAAATCTCTAGGAATTCCCGTTAATCCACCTTCAGGAATAGTTAGAAGTTCTCCGTTCCTATATCCATATCCACTATTGATAATATTGAAATCTATAACATCTGAATCCTGAGATACTATAACATCAACAAATGCATTAGTTCCCAATCCAGCACCAGTAGAATCTGGATGATATATCAAAGGCATATTTGAATATGGAATTGGATCATCAAATACAACTTTTGGTGGATTAGTCCAAGTATATCCAATACCTCCTGTAGATATAGCAACAGATGAAATTGCACCACCCAATATTGTTGCAGTTCCTATAGCAACTACATCAACCTCATCCAAATCTGCGGTCCTAACACCAACATTTACAGTTATTTCCTGCACAACTCCATTAAGAGTTGCAATTCCTGCTCTATATCCAGATCCAGTATTACCAATACTAATAGATGATACTGTTCCAAATCCAGAAATAACAGCAGTTCCTCCTGCTGCAACTAAAGGTTGATAACCATATCCTTGAGTAGATCCAACAGAAACAATAACACCACCTACAGGAACTGTTCCTGTGTTTACATCATTTCTAACTGATGCTCCATAACCACTCCATATAATTGAAGTAATTCCTGCATTCTCAGTAAGTTCATAAGTATTGATTCTTGCACCTTGAGTTGGCATTTGTGCAATATCATTTACCAATACAAATGCAGCATTAGTACTAAATCCAGAGACATTCTCACCATCTTCTCTTAGTGTAAATGTCTTTCCAACTCCATTAAATTCAGGAGATATAGAATCAAATAGAATATTAGTTGAATAAGTGTTAGTAGTTGTTCCTACTTGTCCATTTCGAAGGAATACTCTTCCTTGGAAAGTAGAATGAGTTGCAATACCCGTCCAATCTATTTCATCAGGATCAGTTGGAATTTCTTTTGGTTTTACTCCATTTGGAGCACTAAAGAAGTTAATAGTATTATCAACAATATTATATCCACCTTCATACTTCTCAACTGTAGCACCATTAGCATGAGTGGCAAATCCTGTTCCCATCCACCCTCTCTTCACAACCAGCACATTAGTACTACCAAATCCTACCTGTTTGATATACATAAACTCATCATCAACCTTCAAGAGATCATTACCAAAGAATGAGGTAATACCAGATATCCTCATCAATTCTCCACCATAACTCATCTCTTCAACAAGATTATGTTCAATATTGGCAGGAATTACAGGATCCTGAAGATTGTTATCTAAAGCAACAACACACTTAGTATTAGAATCTCTAGAAGTAAAGGAATGAGAAGTTCCAATACCAACCGTAGTTAATTCTAGATAATCACCCTGAGCACTGACTAAAGCGTCTTCAGCACTTCCAGCAACACGAATTGACTTATCGTCAACTTTAATAGCATATACATCTGTTGGTAACTTATCAGTAGAAATACCAGAAATAGTTGTTGTTCCAATACCAATAGCAGAGGTTGTTCCTGATCCTGTAGGATTATAAGTAAGCAATTCTCCTGTAGTGAAGAAATGATTAGGCATTATAATAAGATTGTCAACTAGATTCACAATCAATGGATCAGTAGAATCAATATTCTTCTGGAAGATTTCATCATCACCATGATATAAACCAAAGGATCTTAGAACGTCTGCATTAGTTCCAGCATAAGCTCCTACCATTGATTCAATCTTAGAGTCAAGAAGATCAATAAGTCGGATTTCATCATCACCACCCTGAACTTGAGCAGCTGAAGTTACATACGTCTTAATCGTTACATCCTTAGAAGCAGGTGGAGTATATTGAATATGATATTCTCCATTAACCAAATTACTACCTATAGTTCCTATTCCAGTGTATCCAACACCTGAATGATCTTCTATACCACCATATAATGCCTGATAAGTCCCAGCACTATCTCCAAGGAATATACCTTCAATCCAATCGTATCTATTATCTGTATTATTGCGTATTTGAATGATTGCATGAGCACCTTCTTCATCACCAGCAACTGATCCAAAGGTAGCAACAGTGGAGACTCCAGGAGAACCACTTGCAGCAATATTGGTATATTGTGCTCTCAGATCACCAGTAGTTAAAGCACTAGTTGCAATTCCGACTGTTGAAACTCCAGCATGGAATTTCTGAACTAACATGTTAAATGTTACTGCTGCACCTGAAGTCGAAGGGGTACAATTGATATAAAGAACACCACCAGAAACACTACTACCAAAAGTACCAATAGTGGGACTAGCAAGACTCTCATTATCATTATCTCCCATATTTCCATACTCAACCCCATAAGAGCTATTCCTATTATGAATAACACTCAAATTCAAAGACTCATGCCTATCTCCCTGTTCCATTACAATGCTCAACTTAGAACCATCAAAATCAGTAGTTGATATTCCAATAATATTAACAGCCGTGGTAATACCAGCAGGAATGGTTGTACCTCTTGATTCAATACTAGCAATGTCTCCAAGGGTACTAAATCCAACTAAAGTAGCAAGACCAACGGCACTATGTGTATCTCTATCTACGTTATAAACTAGACCATGAATATCATAATTATTATCTTCATATTTTGTTGGATAGAACAATAATTGTCCTTCACTTCCAATTTGTTGATAATCAAAATAACCTTCTAATTCAGTTTGAACATCTCCATATTCTTGAATAAATCCATTACCATCATTATCGAGTAATAACTCAATAACACTCATTTCTCTCTCACCTACCCACTGAGTGTCATGAGTAATTAAATGATATCTTCTAAAGCGAGTTCCTACTACAGGGAAGGTATCAACAACAGAATATCTTGTTGCTCTTGGTGTATTATTAAATGATCCACTAAAATCATCAATACTTAATACTCTATTTCCTACAGATTCTTCATAATCAGTAATTGGGATATTTCTCAATAAAACTGAATCTGAGAAGAAATCTCCTGAAACGTTTTTATATTTTTCTGAAACAAGGTCAAAGTCCCAATTACAGAATGTTGATATTTCTGTTATTATTTCAACACCTAATTCAACGTCATTTGCCTCAATAAGAGGGACCATATCCCTTTCTGTTTGAGATTCTATTACTAAATCAGAAAACTTCTTATAACCAATAGTATGGTTCATTGAAGAAACTATATCATTCCAAGTCTCATATGCAATCTTTGATTTTAGAGAATATGAGAAATATTGATAATAATCACTATCAATTAGTCTTTGATAATTAAGATTTGGTTTACCATTATCCTTTCTCCAACCTTTGACAACTAAAGGAGATGCTTCAATCTTATACCAAGAATCTATATCAACTTTATCATAAATGGTAGCTACTGTGCCTGATCCCTTTCCTTGAATCTTAGTACCAGTAGTAAACTCCTCTTTAGCATTGACTTTTAAAATTTTATTCTTATGATCCCAACTAGAGACTACACCAAATGTCGCTTTATCTTCACTAACATTTTGAGTCTGAACAACTTCCCCTAAAGAGAAATCATTCTTTATTAGAACAGGATCAAATGTAGGGAAGTCACCTTTACTTACAACTCTACCATAAGATCTAGCAGTAGAATATAATCCAGGATTATTCACATCTGGATCTAACTTATATGATACCGATCCAATACCACCAATATTTTCATCTATAGAAGTTACATCAAAGAACTTATAATTATAATCAACAGAGTTATAACCAGAACCAGTAGAAGCAATACCTACATTTTCAACAAATATCTTATCTCCAACTGAGAATGGGAAACTTCCAGCAGTAGAATAACCAACAGAAAGTTGAAGTGTTACTTCATTTGAAATACTATTGAATCCAACAGTAGTAATTCCAACTCCATTGGGATTATTAATAGTAAGAAGTGTTGGTTCTGTATCCGAAAGATTTTTTGTATTCTCTATAATTTTTACTTCATTAACAGAACCATTCTTTACCTTAGCTTCAAGATGAACATTCTCAACTTTTTTATTTGTAATAGGATCAATAACAACCAGATTTGGTGCAACGTTATATCCTTTTCCTCCAGAAGTAATACCAATACTTTCAAAAGAATTCAATTCTTCAACTTTTAATATCTCTGGAGCATTAGCAACTACTTTAAGAGTTGGGTCAGATGAATAATTATAACCATTATCTTGCAATTTAATCTTATTAATAGATCCCATGGATCCAGCCAATCTAATAATGGCATTTTTACCATGAGTCGTAATTATAGAAGTAATACCAGGAAGAGTTTCATATTTGGTTCCTCCAGTCTTTATATTAACACTATCAACTGCACCAGTGGCATTTGTTGATTCATGAGTATAGTAGAAACTACCTTGAGCTGGTGCATAACTACTTTGCTCTGGTTTTTTGTTTAAAATATAACTAAAGGTCGTACTTCCAATTCCAGTAGGATATTCACTAGCTTGATAAACACTAGGAACTAAATCAACAGTATTTGCAGAAGATTGATCATAATCAATCATTATTTCTGCTTTAGCAGAAGGAATAAGATTTACATTTACTGGACTAAACTTATAATAAAGAGTATCTGGAATACTATCATTAGTCTTAAGATTAACAGCAGCAGGGTTAGTTACACCAATAGTCCCAATACCTAGAACTTCAAACTTCTTAAATTCCTTAGATGCTACAAAAAGATCATTAAGTTGAGGATCCCTATAAAATTCAAGTTTGAAAGCAGGAAAATCAACACCAACAGAACTTGCTGATAAAGATGAATCAGTACAAGCAAACGAAACAGTATTTCCAGTTACTGCTTCAACTTTAGGATTGATTTTAGAAACAAATTGTTCTCCACTACCAGTACCAGTAAGTGAAACAGGAATTGGATTGAATCCAACAGCATTTAGTTTATTTGCTGCTAACTTAATATTATTTGAATCAACCTTAATTGTATAATACATTCCTTGGTCATTTAGACCAGTAACAGCAGTTCCACCTGTAGTGTATATAACTTTATCTCCATCTGATAAATCATGATTAGGAACATTAATATTATAGGTAGTTGTGTTAACTCCTGATGGTTCAAATTTCTTCCTATCAAATACAATTCTTCTATTATAATCGTTATATTGAACAAATATAATTTGATCAAGATTTGGTAAAGGAACTAAACGAATTTGATCATTAAATTTTAATCCATGTGGTTCTGCAGTCTGTATAGTTGCTTCATTGACTTGAGCATTTGCAGTAATAGGACTATTGTTTATAGTAAAGCTATGAGTTACTCCAGATCCTACAGACATAAAGGATAGAGCAATCGCTGTAGACCCTAAACCAACATAAGAACCTGTTGAACCTAATCCAACCTTAGTTGTTGATATACCTAATAAATTATTTGATTCTTTAATAGCATAAACCGTATCATTATCTGATAACCTAAAAGTACCTATTCCATCAGAAACAACAATTCCTAAACCACCGCCACTTGCATAAGTTAATGTATCTCCGGTCTGGAATGAATGATTTTGTATCAGAATAGTTTTGACTGGAATAATCTTACTAGTAAATGCAATTCCAACTTCATAGTCATTATTTTCTGGTAAGTATGGAGGAGCAATATTATTGAATGGATGGTACGAAACTGTACTACCAATACCAATAACTGCAGTAGTTCCTAAACCAACTACTTCACCTGGATCAAAATATCTTTGGAAATTTGGATTTTGACTAATATAAGTGTCAATTCCAACTCTGAATGAGAAAGTACTTGGTAATTCTAATGCAAGAGTTCTCGAAGAATAAGCAACACCAGTAGTACCATTATAATTTCTTTGAACCCTTACTCTTTGATTGAGAGGGTCAACATTTAGAACTTTCCAATGTTCGAGATTTTCAGCAGTAGTTCCTATTCCAATTACAGTATTCTCCCTCATATAAAGGGGATCATACGGTCCAATAAGATTTACGGTTGTAGTTAGACCTGTAGTAGCTGGAGCAGCTAAGTATTCACCAACATACCAAGTTCTTTGACGATTAAAGATATTAGTAAGTCCATTGAGGCGATGATATGATTGTGTTGATAAACCAGAAATTGTAACTCTATTTTTATTATAGAATCCATGAGGAGCAGTACAATATCCAACTCCTACACCTCCACCAACAAATAATTCTAAATTCTCAGCAGTTACAGTAGAAGATGCAATGGATACTATATCCTTACCTCTAATTCTTCCTATCTCTAAAGCGGCAGGAGTTCCTCTCTTTGGATGTTCATCAAGTACAATTCTTTCTCCACTCTTGTAACTACTTCCAGTAGCGACCAAAGAAAACTCATCTACAACACCTTTATTAATATTCTGAACATTTGCAATCTGTATTGGATCTCTTGAAGTATCTAAAAGATATTCATTATATCCATAAACATCACTAGTTTTAGATGGTTTTGTATTTCTCCAAAGTGGATAATAATTATATTCTACCTGATTAATTTGTCTATTATGGTTAAAGGTATCTGGTTTTGCTTTATAGGTATCTCCAATTACGTATGGGAATTGTGGATACTTATAGCTCATAAATGCGCCAAATCCTTCAGCAGCACCTGAATTAATAGTCGTATAATAAGCATAGATTCCATTTGGAAAATCAGGAGTTTTTGCAAACCTTCCATTATGATCATCTAGATCACCTTTTCCAGTATAACTATAATCTTCTACAAAAAATCCAACTGGGAATCCTGTAGGTCTATCATCCGGTGGGAGTAATTCATAACTAGATAGAATTTCACGAATATTTCCACCTTGAGGATCTGAATATCCAAAAGGACCATAAATCGGAATACCGTCAAATGACCATCCTAAAATAGGAGAGTGATTTGAAGATGTTATTTCTATATCATTAAGTTTTACCAGATCAATAGATTGTGCTCCATAATTCTTACTTCCATCTTCCTTCATACTATAGACTATTTCTCTCAATCCCCTAGGAGCACTTATAGAAGCATAACTTCCTTTAGAGTATTGATTTTGACTTCTAATCAATAATCCATCATCTACACTTAATTTCTCCTTATCTTTCTCAAATTGGTTAACATTCCATTTTTTGATAGAAACTCTTGCTTTTGCCTGAGTTCCAATAGGAATTGCTTCGCAGAAAGTAGTAGCAGTTGTAAATCCACTTCCTCCATCATTAACTTGAATAGTAGTTATAACTCCATCAACTAAAACAGGAGTAAGAGATGCATCTTTACCTGAACCTATTATTTTCAAATCTGGAATGGAATCATAACCAGATCCACCATTTATTACCAAAACTTCTCTTATCTTTCCTTCAACAACAAGAGGTTTGAGTTGAGATCCAGATCCATTCTCAAATGTTATTAATGGTTGTCTTTCAAAATTAATAATATCTGAACAACCATATCCGGTTCCACCTGCTTGTAAGTTTAGTTTATATACTTCACCTCTAAACTTAGGTTTGATTGTAGGTTGGAAAATAAGATTATTTGTTGTTCCTATTCCAATACTACCACTAATATTGATCGTAATATCTGGATAATTGAAAATATGAGTTCCACCAATACCTGTATCCTTCAAATCAACATATAACTTATTATCCAAATTATAGGTTGATAATGTAGTTCCAATTCCAGCAGCAGCTAATTGGAAGGTATTATTGTCTATTTCTTTAATATAATAATTTTGATCCGTAGTTAGTCCACTAATTATGGATCCTTCGTACTTATAAGTTATAAGTTCTCCAGTTTTGAATCCATGGTTATTAAATACTATTTGATCTCTGCTTGAACTAATTCCACCAGCAGCAACTCTAATTTGATTGGTAGAATAGTTAGAACCACTACTTTCAACAATTATAGAAGTAAGTATTTCTTTTTGATCAACTGTAGTAAAATATTGATTACCAATACCATGGTCAGTAATATTAATAGTACTAACACCAGCTAATGAGTCTTTTCTGGTCTCATATAAAGTAACAGAAGTTAAAGACTCTGGTCTTACATAATAAATCGCTTTATTGACCAAAGAAGTATCTCTAACCTTAGATCCTACTGTACTTCCTATTCCAATAGCAGTTTGTTCGTTTGTAGAATATACAACCCCATCTCCCATTCTAAACTTATGATATGAACTAAATCCAACGATATTAGTGGATGTAGAAATATATCCAGCACCTGAACTTACATCAGTATAGGCAACCAGTTGTTTTTTCTTTGTATTAGGAACTGCTCTTGCTCCTGTTCCATTACCACCACTTATTGTAATAACAGGAGTAGTTACAAAGTCATATCCACTATCATCAACTACTAATTCTTCAAGAACTCCCTTTACAGCGGCAGTAGCCGTTGCACCTGATCCAACAGTTCCATCATCAATAATAACTCTAGGTGGATTTATAACATCATATCCTGTACCCTCTGCAACTATTTCAACACCAGTAAGGTTTCCATAATAACAATAGTCATTAGATTTATAACTTAAAACATCAACACCATTAATAAAGACACCAACAGTACCAGGTTCAGTTGGCCAATATTGAGAAACCTCTTCTATACGAGAAGGAATCTTTCTAATACCATATGAAGAATCTACTTGATTTTCATAAGACTTAATTGGGAATATTGTTTGATGACTAGCAATTCCTGCAATACTGAGATATCTACCCTTAAAAATATCTGATCTAGACGCAGAGAGTTTAAATTTGTCCTCATTGACTCTCGTAGCAAAATATCTGCCTTCAACCAGGTCCCCTAAATTTCTTACTGTTGTAATTGCAACAGGTTCTCCATATCCATCCTCTAATTCAACAAATTTATCTGGCCTATAATAAACTTCATCACCAGTAAATAAATCATGCTCAACATAATCAATTGTCTCTCCAGTTAATATAAGTGGTGCTGTTGAACTAAAACCATTATCAGTTAAAACGATATTTCCCGTTTTTACATCAATTGGATCTTTATAAGAAGGAAGAGAGTGTGAAGCTAGATAAACGTTATTATTATCATCATAAAAAGAGTGTAAAACGTTTGCAGGAAGAGTTTGAACGTTTGCATTCTGTGCATTTACTTTTGTAAGTAATCTTCTAATTTTTCCAAGTTTAGCAGGCTCATATCCACTTAATCCAGATACGTCAATTGTATAATCAGAAAGAATCTTATTAACAATTCCACTAGTCACTACAGATTCACCGTAGACCACTTCAATAGTGTCACCGATGTTTAAACCATGTTTTTCATAACTTGTAATTTGATATAATGAAATAATATTGGGATTTTGTCCCAACTGGTTCAAATTCAAAGTTTCAGCATTTTTAATCTCAAATATGGATGTTTCGTTTGCAATTAGTGTATCTGTTACTAAATTGTCTTTTGAATACCCTAAAGATTGAACTTTGATAATATCATCCTTAGTGTAATAAGAAGTATCAGCATCTGTTGCTAAAATCTTATATTCACCCAAAGAACCTTTAATTTTAAAGGTAATTCTATCTCCATTATCATCAAAACCGTAAGTTTCACCATTTTCGAAAATTTGTTGTGTATCAGAAATTTTATCTAATACACCAGTACAATCTATAAATTGAGTTACATTTCTAGACTTATATGTAACAACTCCAACATCTCCACTGGAATAAGTAACAAAAATTTCACCATTATCAGGAAAACCAATAGTAGACTCTACATTGAAGAAAGTTTGTCCTACTGCAACATTTTCAATTACTTTAGTTTGATTATCTAACTTAAATTCACCATAAATCGAACCATGAACGTTAATATCCTTATCTCGTTCATAATCTATCCCAATTCGATAAAAAGTGGTTCCATCTCGATTAAGTTCTTCAACATCTACAACAGAACCGTATGCAACAGTCCCACCAGACGAAGTTTCCTGAAAAACTGTTTTTGACTTAAGATCTCTAGGATCTCCTTCTAATGGTTCGACACAAAGTTGAAGAACTCTACTATATTCCGCATCTGAAGGAGTAAAAAGATAATCTTGAGGTTTTATAACATCTACATCTTCATTATAGAGTGCTCTGAACAAAATTTCAAAAGCATCTGGCGTTCCTTTCGATCTATAGAAATCTACAGACTGTTTTATGAAATTAGAAGACTTTAAACCATCATAAAGATCTACATCTTGTAAACCTGGTAAAAATTGATTTTTAAGTTTCCTGAAAAACTCTTTTAAGAAAAGTGATGATAAATTTATTGCTTCTACGTAAGCAGTATGATCTTCTGCTGAACTTTCTTCAAAAATAAGCTCATCTGGAGCAGTTACATTATGATAACTGGTAATACCACAAAAACCCCTTATACAACCAGTAAAAGTGGTACTTGTTTTACCTGTATATGAAATAATCTCATTTCCAATCTTTAAAAGACCATATTGATCAGGCCATCCATTTGTAGATTGAACTGAGATGGTAGAATCTTCTCTGGTAACATCTGCAGTGATACTAGTGACACCGACAATGGAAGAATAGGTTCCTACCTTCACATATTGGTCAATATTCTCAAGTATATTAACTGGACCACCTTGATATTCCTGAGACTTATAATAAGTCTTTAAAAACTTCCCAACTCCCTGAAGTTCTGACTCTAGAAAACCAGGAAGTTGATTTTCAACTACCGATTGGATTTTAACTCTTTTTTCTAACATTATCTGGTAATTTTGCCGTTAGAGAAACTAGAAGATACTGTATAACGAGATCCAGAGATATCAGCACCCGATGAAATGGTATCTGGAATAACAGATATGTCACTATTGCTAATATCCAATTGTAGGAACAAATCTTGAAGTCCTATTACATCATTTGACACTGGAACAGCTTGAATCTCTATAATAGGAATATTTATTACAGATTTTGTAGTGCTAATAATGTTGAGGGGGTTCAATTTGATCTCTCCCTTCACATAATCCACAGATCCAATATTTCTTCTCAAAACTTGAAGTTCAGATTCAGAAATTGCTCTTATAAGATTAACTGTACCCTTTTTCAAGGTAGAATCAGGAACATCAGAAAGGAAAACTTCCCCTGCATATCCATCAACATAAAATCCACTAGTTTTAATGTTGATACCTTCTTTTTTGACATGAAACTCATTTCCAAAGCAAACTTCATAATCAGCAAACATATTTTGGGCCGGTCTAAGGTCCCTTCTCATTGTAATTTGCGTAATATTGGATGTAATCGCTGTATCAGTGTTATCAATAACACTAAGTAACTTACTATACTTTAATCTAGACCCATAACTATTCAATTCTGTAGTTTTAGAGTAAGTTTCTAAAGTTTCAACTACTTTCGTCTTCAAACTTGCTGAAGAAGGATAAAGATTGGTGTTATAATAAACATTTGTATTTAATTCAACATACAAATACTTCAAATCAACAATTTTCGGTACAATTCCTGCAACCGAGTATTTTTTGAGATCTGTTACAATTTCAGACTTGATAAAGTCGGAAATATAGCTTCCATTTTTAGGTTTTATGCCAATAAAGACTTTTCCGTATTGTGGAGGACTTAATTCCTCTCCTCCAAAAGCAGAAACAGACTCTGTTTCAGGAAATACCTGTTTTACGATAACTTCATAGTCCTGTGCAGTTACTGCTCTGTTCTGAGAGGCATATTTAAGAGGTGCATACTTTCTTACAGAATCTACAGGCTCAATTGGACCTCCACCAACAGATTGTTGTGTTAATGTAATAGGAGAAACACCAACAGTAACCACTCTATCCTCATTATCTACTAATCTTCCCGAAAATGTGAAATTTCGGATTCCATTAGCAGAAGCACCATTTGAAATGATATAAGTTGTAGTTACAACATTACCATTTGTTAGTTTTTTACCAAAAATACCATCTCCAAAGAGAATTTCATATCTTTCATCATTATCTTCTTGAAGAAGGTAAATTTTTGAAGTTCCATGTATATCTACAATACTTTCTGCAAGTGAATACTTAACACCAGCGATTGCGTAAGCAGCATCTTTTACACTTACTACTAGTGTAGATGTATCTACATTAGAGTTTGGAATAATAAATCTTTGGTCTATATTTGATGTATCTACAGTGAAATTATTTTCTAAAAATGATCCTTCATAAATCGTAATATTATTAAAAAATGCTAGATCATTTACAACAGAAACTGTTATATCTTCAGGAACACAGAATGTATAATTAGATCCACCAAAGGTGTCTGAAACCGCCACCAGACCCGCTCTAAGGGTCAATGTTGTGGGGTTAGTGGTAAGAGACGATATATCAACAAAAAAGCTTACAGTCGCTTTAGAAGACTTCTTAGAAGATGGCAAATATCCAATGTTTCGTGCCAAAGAAACAACGTTTTCTCGTAAAGTAGCACTATCAATAAACACTTCGTTCGATACCATATTGGCATTGTACGAAGAAATGTAAGTATTATACGCTAAAGTATCAATTAAGACGGAAAAATTTGATCCTTCGAAATCAAAATCGGTAAAATCAGAATTTGATCGTAAATAATCCTTAATTTGGACCTTAATTTGATCAAAATCAAGGTTAGAAAACTTAGTAAGCGGCATTTTATCTCGTTGCCTGAAGAATGAAGTCTAATGTTTGCGGAGTATCACCCTGACCAACGATAAAATACGAAATAAGAACGTTATATCCGTTATTATCATATTCGGGTGTCACTTCAACAGTATTTACTTTGACTCTTGGCTCATAATTTTTAATAGTAAGTTCAACTTCTTGCTGAATAGCAGAAGCAGAACCATAATCTAACAACTCAAATAGACTTCTAGAGATTCTAGAACCTAAATTTGGTTGAAAAGGACGTTCTCCTAAGAAAGTAAGTACTAAATTACGAATAGAGCGAGAAATTGCAGTCTCATTTTTCAATACAATCACATCATTTGTGATTGGATTCTTTAAAAAGGACATAGAAATGTCTTTAAATTGTCTTGAGACCTTTTGAGCCACGCTATAAAGATAATATTTTTTTTATTTAGCGCAGTTTATGTAATCTTTATTAAAAAAGGGGGTTTTTATACCCCCTTTGCCTCTTTTATCGCCTCAACAATGGTTTGTTTGAGTTCTCGACGTTTCTTTTTACCCAATCCTGCCCTTGTATCGATCTGAACCTTAAGCCAATATACAAAAGCAAGGACTAAAATGAACTGAATACCCTCACCCCAGGATAAATTCCATGCTTCATTCAAATCAAGGGTAGCTGCTGCTAATAAATTCATGATTTACCTTGTCCTCTATAACGTTTTCGCGCACCATTACGTGATGATGCAGCATGTTTACTGTGTTTACCATTACCTTGGCGAGTTTTTTTGGGAATTGTCTCCACAAAACTGACTCCCATCAAGGTTTTTTTAATTTTTGCCATATTATAAAAGTGGAATAAATGAACTACCGTCAATCATGTTGTAATTAAAGTCAGCATCATCACTAGTAATGAGATTAAAGGCTAAAGTTATCCGATAATCATCTACTTTATCACATAAAACTTCATGAAATTGATGTCCTGGCCCAATATACAGTTTTCCTGGTGCATTTTGTATCCTAAAATCCTTTCCAGGAGAAGGAGTACCCGTTGAATTGTAATAAAAGAACGTTGTACTATCTTTTGGATCAATAGAAAGATACCCATGAAACGGAAATTTATGAGTATGTCTCTTTAATAGGTTCTCATGAGTATGAACATTGATCCATGCCTGTATCCATACCTGACAAGTAGGATAATAACCGACTATTTCAGTTATATAATGCTTAACACTTTCAGAAATGAAGCGATAAATCTCATAGAAATGCTTAGAAGGAGAACTTGCTGCAAAAACATTATAAACTGGGTATAACCAGGTGGAATTAATATCCCCTGTAAATTTATAAACTCCTTTCCGATCATCAGCAACAATGCCATCATAAAGTTTACATACCTTTTCAGAGACTGCAATAGACTCTTTTACAATCTCATCAAAATGTTCCTCAATATAAGGAGTATGGTAAATGTTTTGGGGATGATGGCAACATGCTGAAGGTAGTACTTGAGCCATTACATACCTCCATTTTTAACGATACTAAAAATACAAACGAGAAACACACCCTGAGTGAACCACAAAAGGGTTCTATATGATACGAGTTTTCTCATGTCCTACACGAACTCTAGGGTCAACCCAAATCTCTAATCCAGCATCCATTGCATCGAGACAGAAACTTACGTCCTCTCCACACATATCCTGGACTTCTCCAGATTCAAATTCTTGCATCTTAGGAGCAAACCATGGATACTTCATTTGCTCGTGCTCAAAGACACCATTCTTAATCATCACCCATCCGAAACCAATGTAATCAACGGTGAATGGTTTACGACGCTTACCAATGGATTCAATTGTTTCATGATTCATGACACCACCGTTTTTACGGAAGTCATCTTCCTCTAACCAATGGGCACAAGAAGTTGTCTTACCATCTTCGGTACAATACCATCCACTAACAATTTGCTTTTCTTCTCCTTGCCCTTCAGCAGGAACTGCCATATCGCACAATTGCCAAAACTTACCTGTATCAAATACAATATCACTATCAATCCATAATTGATAATCATACTTCAATTTACCATCCCAGGGAAGTTGATCTGGTCCACGTAGTACATTTGCACCTAAGCACTTGCATCGTGCAAAGTTAACCATGGATGAGTAGTCCTGAGAAATCTGGATACTCATTCCATTCTGAACCATGTCAAAACAAAGTTGAACAAAGTTCTTTAGAAAAATATACGAGACTCCGCGGCCTGGTAAACAGAAGACAATACTTTTCCCTTTCATTCGGGCTTTTATTGCATCTATGTCCCAATCTTCCTGTTTCTTTGCAGGCGGAGTCTTCGCCTTTACTGTAAATCCTTTAGCCATAAGATTGAATTACCTATAGTTCAATTCTATCAGTTTATTTAGTATTTGTCAATGGAGAAAACTGATATTCATCGCAATTGATATTCTTGGTGTATCTAATTCATGAGGTGCCACACTATGCATAATATCAGATGGAAATATAATGATCTCTCCTGCCTTACAATCAAAGGTGGCCCATGTATTATAAAAGGGGTCATCACCAAATGCCCGCTCAAAGGAATCTCTAGAATATGCTAGCGGATTTTCTAAACGTAATGAATGATTATTATCCGTCAAGTACCATATTAATGATAAGTCATATCCTGCATGAATATGAGCATTATTGAAGTTTCCTTTTCTATTAATATTCACCCACCATTCTTTCATCGCAAATCGCGGCAAGAATTCTAGTTGTTCTAATACGAGTTTTAGCGCGGGTATTTGATCAAACTTGTTAGAAAAGGGACCATGATATCCTCCTTTATTCGAGACACGGAGCGACTCATTATCTTTCTCGTGTTGCAGTGCCCACTCTTGAAGTTCTGTAAGTTGTTCTGTACTAAGCTTATTTTCAACCTTCCATAAAGGAGTTGCAAAACAAATTCCAAATTCCATTAGTAACTATCTTCCTCCCAACTCTTTGCTTCTACTGACAAGGACCCCGCACCGTGACCCAAGGGTTTCACAGTAAGCTGTGTGTAGGATAAATCTTCTTCTTCGTATTCTGTTTTCATCAGACCGACCATGTGATTGAGCATCTCCCACTTCTCCTTAAACTCTTCTTCTGGAAGACAGTGGTAAAGACATCTACCTTTTGCATAGATGTGATACTCATACTCTGGCATAGTCATCTTTGAGTCTTACTATATCCTCCTCGATACACTTGTCACCGAGTTGGACTTCTATAATAGTTATACCTTTTTCTTCTGCACGAAGTCTGTGAGTCTCGTGGATGGGGATGTGAAAAACATGTCCAATTTTTGCATGTAGGCAATCATCTCCTACAGTCACATATCCGCTCCCACACACCACTGTCCAAAACTCCTCACGGTGGTAGTGATACTGTAATGATAATTGCTGATCTGGGTCTACTGTGATCCTCTTTACTTTATATCCTTCGGCATCTAAAAGATTTTCGTAGTGACCCCATGGGCGTTCAAATTTCTCTGGGGAATTTTTTTCCACAGTAAAAAACTTAAGGGACGATAATATGTAGCGCGGAATTTTTTTATAACTTGAAATCACTCTCTCGAATTGTCACCTCTGTAGGTTAGGGTAGTTTACCTTTTTAAGCCGGGGCATCGCCATCGGCGCACGGTTAACAAAACACAAAAACACTGTGTCTGTCTAACACATAGTGGCATAAGTGCACTGTGCTTCATTATAACATAGCATCGCTAATCTGTCAAATCATAGTGTCATAAACTGTATCCCAGAGATTCTCTACTTTTTCTGACCTATTCTCGATGCTAACTGTTAAGTTCTCGTTACCATCAATTTGAAATACTTTGTGGAAGTTTATGTTGTTAACATCGAAATCCTCAAAGACTTCAAAGTCTAATGTAACACGAATCCTTTGCAATTGCCCTGTGCAAGTATTCATCGTAATAGGAGAAGTTATAAGGGTATTATAGTATATAACTGTGTGTTTGTCAAATAACACTTAACGAACCTAAACTATCGGTTCTAGTTTATACTGAACTGGTTTGGTATTATACCCTACAAAGTGTAAACGAGGTATTGACAAAAACAGCGAGAAGGTGTTAACCTGCTCGCAAAGATCACAAGGAAACTGACACTTTCTAACACATAATATACTCCACAATTACTAACACCTTTTACACATAATTTCCACACTAATAGACATCTTTTCTACAACATTGTGGAAAACGTTATAATAAACGAATCCCTATTTATTTGACCATTTATAACACTAAAAAGCATAGTTTTCCACAGAAAATGATAGAAACCTGTGGAAAACTAACTAAACATTAGTACGTTAATCACTATACAATAAGAGTAAAGAAACAACAGTAAATTTGCCATTATTCGTTATCACATAAGGGGTCTAATTGTGGATAATTGGTTATACCTGCATTGTCCATACATTCCTCATAAAACATAACAGCAATTCGGTGATTATACTCTTCTTCAGTTTCATTTTTTTGGTTCATTTCTTCTGTGTTTGATGTAAGTGAGTTCATGCCAATAGTGTGCGTAACATAACAACAATGTATGGATATATTGATGGGGAGATCCTGTTAACATATCCTCTTCACTTTTCTTTCTACAATGTGTTTCAATAGTGATATATGCATCATCATAAAAATATACCCAACCTTCATCTTTACCATATATTCCTTTATCCCAAACAACGTAATCGTCTTTTTGGGGAATATACTTTTGTGATGAAGATTGGGTGCCGTTTCTAACAGGTTTTGGTAGAAGTTCGGGCGGTTCAGACATAACATTCTTCTGCTGCTAAACGTAAACGAAAGAGTGCTTTTTCGAGGTCATCATTATAATTTTCCTCGATACAGTTTATGATAGCATCAAGATGAGATTTCGTCAACTCGATGGTAAACAGTGTTTCAGTTTGCATGATGATGATGTTAATAAAGAATTGTTACAGTATGAAGTAAAATGATAATGGCGTCCTATAATACTTGAGGACTTCATTATACATTTCTGATGTGTAATGTGTCACAGTAGTTTAACCTTTTGTTGGAGGGAATTAGGGAGAGTTTCGATAACACCTTTGAGGTAAATAACCTCTTCTTGTGTTAGTGTCAAACCACGATTTGTGGTATATGTAACAATTGGATCTCTGTAATTAGACCCTAGTGCTGGATACGGATCAGACATGATTTACCTCAATAATTGTGTAATGTACGCCATTGATTGATTTGCTTTCCTTTCAACTGGTCGGCGTAAAAACCAGGTCTCATTGTTGGTTTGTTCTCCTTTTGTTTGGTTGGATTGAGTGAACTGAGTTGATTGAATTTGGGGGTGGTTGTTGTCATTTAGTGGTTTTAGAGTTGTTGACAATTAGATGATTAAGTGTGTCTTCTCCAAAGTATGTTTCTATCTCTGATTTCATCTCACTAAGTGAATACCTATCAAAGTTATCTTCTAACTGTTCAGTAACCATTTGTTTCATTTCTTCAACAGATAACTCATCAATAATGAGTTCAATATACTCTTCCTTCAATGTACGTAAATCAACAGAAGTTGTGTTCATGGTTGATACCAAGTGATCGACACATTCAGCATAATCATTAATCATATTCATTCTAGAAGCATACCTGATTGGAATGGAATTTCTTCACCATTACCACAACGAAAGAACCAATTCCAGTTCTTTTGAAATACACCTTCACCAACTTTTCCAAATTGGTCAAGTATAGCATTCAAACGTGATTTGGTGGTTTGTGTTTGATGTCCGCCGTCAAATAGTCTGAACTCAGTGTTACCTACTTCAGCAATCTTGTTGTGATGTAAGTAAACATAACTGGTGCTAGTTTCGGGATCATACCAAACACGGGTGTTATCAACATGCCAATTCTCGTTGTTAAGAATGGCACGGTTCATGTTTTGCTCGATTTTGCGCATGATGGGTGAAATCCTTTTGACTCTTTAACTATACAGGGTTTAAAGGAAAATGGGGGAAACAGTGGGCACTTTGCCAACTGTCACCCCCTTGATTGATCTTATGCGTTTGTGTCGCTAACCTCCTGGTTGTAATCCTCTGTGATTGCCTCAAGGATCTCAAGGATCTCGTTTCCTGTCTGACCTTGGGCAAGAAGATCGGTCATTACTGAGACTGACATGATAAAAATGGGTTGATTTGCTTGAGCGTCTTTAGGGCGCGTCTCATTCCCATTGAAGCAGAGAGGGGAGTTAGATCACCCCGTCCTCGACTGCTTGACACACATCACCATAATCAAGGTGAATTTCGTCTGTCATTTCATTGAAGACATAAGCATAACCGAATTCATTTGCCAAGTCAAGGCAAAGTTCGGTTGCTTTCCATTCGTCGGAAAGCGCGGTTTGCTCCTCTGGAGCATAAGGACAAATAACAGTGAAATTTTTCATGCTTTAAAGGTAGCACGGATTTAGGGAAAAATCAAGCGACCTTGTACCACTTTGTCGGGTGTCCACCTTTCTGGATGTGATCCAGTCTTCCTTGACCACATCTTCCTCACAGTGGATGCAGGTCAGTGAAGACCATCCAAAGTGATAAACGGTGCTCCATTCTCTACACTCAGGGCAGAGAATTTGCTTGCCATTCTTTCCAGCACGGGTGTAACGATTGACGTTAGTGAATGTCACTGTGCTCAAAAATCTGCCTCCAGTTCCTTATTAACGTACTCTTGCAATTCTTCGAATCGCTTTTCATCTAACATGGAGACATATTCATCAATGATTTCATCTCTGAGTAGTTTATCTTCAGAGACCAAGTAATCAAGATCATCGCATAATTGACGACGTTCTTTTAAGTCAAGTGCTGAAATGGTCATTAGTTTTCCTCCGTAAATGGTGTATCAAATCTAATAGTAACTGAATCAATATTGTCTTGATAATCTTCTATTTTTGTAGGACAATCCTTCAACCATTGATGAAACAATTCGTACTGTGATTTGCTTTCAGTTGTCATTAGTTTTCCTCCGAATTGGTGTAGTAAGATGCAGTAAATTCTTCAATATAATATCTCGCGGTGACACCTACTCTCTCACATTCGTCAATGACTTTTGATATATCATCATCACCAAGTTTACACTCATTGATAAGAAAATCAAGGTCTTTTTGTAATTGAGTGGTCATAAGTGTGGGAATGCTAAGGTGAACATTAGTCCAAGAAATGTGCAGCAAATGATGAAGAATAAGAAACCCATGACTACCTTAAGTAAAGATAACCACCAGAGTATTCAGCATTATCATAGCAACGCTGACGATCTTCAATCACTCTGAGATCATAACGCACACCCTTAGCAGGTCCTTTCCAAGATGCTGGTTTGTAAACCTCACCAGTCTTCTTGTCAACAAATGCATGGACGCCACCATGAGTAGGATGGTCTTTGATCTTGTAGTACTTACGTCCTACCTCCATCTTAAAATCGTAGCGACCCGCAGTGCTGTTCTTGTCATAGTTCTCCTGAAGTGCTCTACAGAGTCCAACAGTCCATTTCTCAACCAACTGATCGGGTGTTAAGCGATCTTCTGGGAAAACTTCAATTGTGGAAAGTGGTTGTACCATGTCAAGAATTGAATTGGGTGAGAGAAACAAAAACGAGGACTTACATTGACTACCGTTTAGAATCCTTACATAGCATGTCAAATGCCAAGTTTTGTTTCCCATGTACCTAATATAACCGATTTAGGGAGGAATGGGGAGAAAAGTGGACACTTTGGGGAGTGTCACACCATTTAGTCCCTTTTGGTGATGCCTATCCTAAAATTAGCACTGGAGAATACTTCACGATTAACTATTTTGTATGTACCAAATTCATTGGACATAACATAACCTTCGTGATCGGATTCTTCACCCTCCAAATAACATTCAATGAAACTATCATCGCTAATGTATGCAAATAGGTCCATTTTGATGGATTTGATTAGTTTCCAGAACCTCACTAAGTTAATAGTTTGTGGTGGAAACATTTCAGGGTCAATATCCTTACCCTGTTTGATAAATCTGTTAAATATCCTCTTCAATGATTCTGCTTCAGTATTATCAGCAAAATCAACCATTGTTGCCATTTGACGAGCAAAATTGCATACAGTTTGCATATCATCTATCTGATGTTGCTCACTAATTGATACTGAAGGTGAGACAAACAAAACATCATCATTGCTAGGCAATCTAGCATCCAAAGGGAATGAATGAGCATCCCTTAAATCGTGCTCAGCAAGATATAAGGTATGTGGGCAAATAACTATCTTTTCCTCAACCATGAAGGGAAATACGTAGGTCAAAGTATTAGGTTGATAGCAATTATCGCCACCAAAACCTATAAAATCCCCCTGGATGATGCGACGTGTACGAGGAAGATAGTCAAAACAAGTATGCAGTATGTCAGCAACTGCGCCCTCATGGTTTTCATCGATTTCCTCATGTGAATGGTTGATCTTAATCTTCACCTTATTGAATACTGACTTAGTACCAACAAAGAAGCGACCATTTGCAGGATTCATGCCCCAAACAATAGCAGGAGCACCATCCATCTTGGCACTGATGTGCGAATCACCTGTAAACCAATTTAGTACCGAAAGATCACCAGTGAGTACGGTGTCTTCAGGGTGTTCCATGTGAGTGTTTTTCATACTTGTACTATACACGAAAAAACCCCCGTTAGGGGGTTTAGTGGACAGTTTGTCAATTGGTTGCCAGTGACCTGACTTTCTTGACCATTTTGTCGTGATATGGAGAAGCAAATTCAATTACTTTCTTCATATCTTTGACCGCTTCATTAAACTCATAGTTATGAATTTGAGAGCGGTTTCTGATATCATTCCAGTAATCTTGAATAGTCAAGAGTTTAACATCTGGACGTGAATCAGTTCGCGTGGTTGATACTTTAGCAGCAGTTGACTTGCGGGTGCGACGACGGGTGGTCACGGTTGAAGTCTTAGCAGGCATAAGGTCCTTGCGTGTTTACCCCTTAATTGTACATGCAGAGAGGTTGACAAAGGGGTGTTCTGTAACAATTCTTATCTAAAAAGGACACTTTCTCGATCGTCCGTCCATCCCTTTAAAATTAGATAAGGTCTCTCGAACAACAATACCAAAGGTATTTATGCTCTAGCAGTTTTACGCCGCTTCATGGCAGCAGCGTACTTGTGACCCATCCCTGCACGTGCGCAGATGTCCTTAAGGTCCATCCTTTCGACTTCAATGGGTTCCATGCCCTCTGCTCTCAATTCCCTCCATGTTTTGGGGTCATCATGTGGAGCATAGGCACGGATGAAAGGTGCCAGTTGAAACATCAGTTTAGGGTCAAGGTTTGCATCCTTCAGGTAGTAGATAGGATGATGGTTCATAGTGTACCAAACTCAACAGAATCATTATAGGACAAAAAAAGACCCCTTGCGGGGTCTTGTATGACACTTATTCAACTGGTTTGGTCTCTTCTGGGGTCAGTTTATCATAAGATTCCTTGATCTTGGCAACTGCCTTAGGGAAGTTAACGACTGACCAATCAATTGCTTTTTTGGTCACATTCACAACATCCCCGCTAAATTCATCCCATTCATAGAGATGAATCTGCCATCGCACCTTAGCATCTTCAATATAGTCCAGAAGGTCCAAATTGGTCTCCTCAGGTCTCTGAGCAGGTGGTTTATACAAACTACCTTTCACCTTTGGTCGTGTATTCGTGTGAGTTTCAGTCATTCTAAGGTTTCCACATGCGATGTAGTATATATCAGTTGAAGGTCCTATTTCGGACCTTAAGCAACTGCTTTTCGTTCTCTCCTTGCTGTTGAGCAACTGTCCTATGCTGGCACTCAGGGTGATTCCAAGCAAAGCAGTTCCTGCGGTTCTCTGTGGTTAGGGCAAAACCACAGGCAGTCAGTACTCTGTCCTCTACGGAACTGAGA
>VTLG01006935.1_pt1 | contig 88074 bp, 111 predicted proteins | sample 4694571 | NCBI WGS metagenome assembly VTLG01 (sample SAMN12604809, study PRJNA352737) | marine metagenome | biome: ENVO:00000447; feature: ENVO:00000209|ENVO:00000569|ENVO:01000036; material: ENVO:00002151; isolation source: viral sequences binned using virsorter ...
TGTCACAACAAACATAGTAATAATCGTTACGAATGTAGCTGCGTCCATATTACTCTCCTAAAGAACCATTTGATTGGGCTCTAATTTTATCCTTTAATTTTTCTATGTCTTCTAAAGCCTTGTTCATATCCAACTGCAACCTCTCAATGTTAACCTTATTGTTCATCATTCCTTCAAGTTGTTTCATAATGGATTCCACCTGGCCACTCAAAAACTCTATAAGCATGAATTGTTCCGAATCAGCTGGTAAGGAACCCATATCCCCCCTTGGCCATTTAATCCGGAATTCATTATTTTGTGCAATGTCACCGGTGACCAATGAATCTACATCTTTATCTATTCTTGCTGTTTCAGATTTAATCTCCTCTTGTATTAAAATTAATTCTGTTTCCGCTTTATTTAATCGCTCAACCAGCCCAAAATATGACCACACTCCGATTCCAACTGCCGAAATTATGGCAATTAGGTTTCTCATTGGCATACTTACAGCTGTGTCACTTGATACATCTACTCTATCTTTAGCCATATTAACTACTCTTCAAATCCTTCTTCCTTATGACACTCAACCATCAAACTAAATTTATCTACTTTTTTATCTGTTATTATTTGAAGGTCTCCATCTCCTATTATTTTTTCTTCTGTTGGTTTTAAACCGTAATTATCAATTCCTGTCATTTCTAAATCTTTACGGAAACCATATATACCACCTAAAAATTTTAAAGTTACCGTGCCTGTGCCTTCTACTTCATAATAAGTATTTGCAATTGATATTTTCGATTCATTTGTTGCACCTAAAAGGTCATCTAACTTAATTAGTTTTTCGTCCTCTTTTCTTGCGCCGGTAACCTTTTGAATTACCTTGAACGAATCATCAACTAACCTTTCAGATACTATTGTCATTAACTTCTTGGTGAACCGACAGCACTTGCGTGTCCGTTAGCCAGCGTAATAGTATCAGTTGGTGCTTTTTCAACTATAATTGTATCTCCAGCAGCGTGTAGGTAAAGATTACCTAATGTAGTTCCACCAGAATCTTTTACTATAACTGATTGAGTACCACCTGTTGCCACACAATGCACAAATTGAGCACTACCAATATTATTAGCACTAGGATTATTGATAAATTCTCCTTTTGCTATTACCGTTGTTGCCATTTATTATTCTCCTACTTCTTTGTTTATGTAATTGTACATTACATCTGTATTAACATTATGTTTATCTGAAACAATGTTTATTGTATTCTCAACTTCTTTAACAACATCTTTGTTGTCATAATTTACTTGATTATAAAAATCATTTACAACCTCTTTATGACGAGGAGGTAAATCATTAAAAGCGCTAGTATCTACAGCACTTGGTTTAAGTAGTTGGTTTACTCTCATCACTTACAGGTGCCTCTGGAACTTCCGCTGTTGGTGTTGGTTGTTCATTACCGTTAGGTGTAAACTCTATCGGTTTTCCATCCGTATTCATAACAACATCCGTTCTTTCAGCTGGGTCAGTCACAACTGGTTTTGGGTCACTATGAGGCATTGCTGTTGCACCACTAAATATATTTTTTGCAACTTCAACTCTTTGTGCGTCTAAAGCGTCAGCAACCTTATCCCTTAAAGCGTCTTTAAAAATTTCACCAGCATTTGCATTGTCACCTTTATCCAAAGTGTCAATGAAATTAGCAACTTTATTATCTTCAGCCATTTTTTTCTCCTTTATATGGCACCACTAGAACCTGGAATATCTTCCGAAGGTGCTGTTATAATGCCATCATCAATTTCTTTTTTAATTTGTTTATCCATTTCAGCAATTTCTCTATCAGTTTGTTTCAAAATTTTCTTTCTAACATGTTGTACTGAAAAATATTTACCAACATGGTCTCTTACTGAATCCGCTAATCTCAATCTTTCCATCATCAACTCTGCGTCTTTTAATTCAGCAAAATGTCCGTCTTGCAAGAAGTCATATTGTATATTATCTCTTACTAAAAACCAATCAGTTTCAGCAATGATAGCTTTTAAAACTAATTGTGTTCTTAATATATCATTAAATACTTCTGTAAACTTCTTTCTTAATCTTTGAACAAACTTTGTAAATTTAAGTTCATCTCTAGTAATTTCAGTTGAACGGCCTAGGTTAAAACCTTGACTCGCTTCTAATCTACTAGCAGGAACATTTAAACTTCTATAAAGTTTTGCTCTAAAGTATTCTATGTCTGCAATTTCTCCAAGATTTTGTCCACCTGGTAGTGTAGTAATATCTGTACCTCTACCACCTTCTCTACTTGGTAACCAAAAGTCCTCAAGCATAGACATATAGTTTCTATCGTCCCTAATTTCTCCTGTACTTGCGTCATAAACAAGTTTATTTCTATATCTTGCCATTACATCACGGAGATATTGTTCTGCTTTAACTTTAGGTAAATTTCCTACATCAATCTTGAATATTCTTCTTTCAGGCGCTCTTGCGATTCTGTAAATAACAGTAGCGTCTTCAATCATTCTCAATTGATTAACAGGTTTGATTGCCTTATGTAAATAAGACAAAACCATATTTTTATTCTGGTCTATTAATCCTGATGGACAAAATGCTATTGTATCAGGAGCAATCTTAATACCACCAGATGTTTGGTTAGTAATACCCTTTTCATTAAACATATAGTATTCTTCATACTCATCTACTATACTCAAACCATGGGGCATTGGACCGTCAGGTCTTTTCTTTCTAACTTCCCTAATCTTTTTGATTTTTCTAGGGTCAATATATCTTAATTCTGTAATACCCTTAACAGGTGATTCTCTATCAATTACTTTATGATAGTAAATTCTTCCGTCAACATACCATCTTCGGAATATATCGTGCCCTTTAGTATTAAAGTTCATCAACCTTAATACTTCCTGGAATTCGTCCTCTATTTTTCTTTTGATTTCATTACCAAACGGTAAAGTGTCCAAGCGCAACTTTACAGCGTCTTTTAATTCATTAGCTACAACCGCTTCGTTGACAATATCCTCTATTGCCATATCACACTCGGGGTGTATTGCGATTTCTCTATATCTACGAATTAAATCCTGCTCTGTTTTAGCAGTACCTTCCATATCCAGGTACTGACCAAAATAACCACCAGCGGCGACGGTTTGGGTACCGTCTTCCGCTTGTGGTTGTGTAAAGCTTTGTTTTGGATCCGCTTGTTTCTTTAAACGAGTGATAGAAAATCCAAATAATTCAGCCATAATATTGCTTCCTTTTCTGTACTACTTACTATTTATAGTAGTTTTTAAGTAGTAGTATTACTTTCAAAGTATTGATATGCCAACTCAACCGAAAATTCTTCAATTCCAGGTGCTTCGTCATAGTTCAACTCAATAGCAGCAATTGCAACCGGAAACATACCTCTAAAGGTATACGATTTAATTGTTGCGCCGTTCCTATCCAAGTGGTCAACAAATGCGTCAACTTGATAATCAGCAGGATTTGTTAATCCTTCATTATCTGTCGCATTATTAATACCATTTGACCATCTCTCAAATGCGTTTCTTAATTTGAAATTTGTGTCATTTAGTACCGTTACAGACCAGTTGTCATAGGTTCTATCTCCAGCAATCTTTATCTTTCTACCTCGGAATGGAATTTCCAAAGGTGTTATAGTCATTGCAGGAAGTGTTGTCGTTCTGCATAAAAATGCTAGTTCCTCTATTTCGCCACCAACTTGTGCGTAACCAGGAAAAGGCATTACTACCTTAAATTGGTTCGCTCTAGCGCCACCGCCTGCAAGTTTAGCTTTGAAGTCATTAATGTTTGCCATTTTTTTTCTCCTATTCTACCCTTACCCAGCAACTTCGTCAAAACTGACGCCAGTTCTAGTAGCGATAAATTGTAATGTGATAAAGTTGATACTTCTTGCAGGTTTAACAAAAATTTCTGCAATAAATTCGTTTCTATCAATTACATCGCCTGTGTTATTTGATTCATCACACACTACTAAAAAGTCTGTGATACCTTTTCTACCTTGTACCTCTCTCAAAAACGGCTCTACTATGTTTCTGAAATTCGCTCTAGTGAATTCATCATTGAATTCAAAAAGTTGGAATTTAGAAGCAGTAGCGATTGCCTTTTCTAAAGTGATAAACAATCTTCGTACATTGATTCTATCAAAAGCACTTGGAGCTGATAATCCAGTTTTGTCGCCAAACAATACAGTACCAGAACCTGGGAATGTTGCCACAGGATTTACTCTAGCTCTGTATAAGTCATCTCTTTGCGTTTGAGTTGGATTAAAAGCAAGTTTTACAGCGCCTCTAACAATACCTCTGTTTAGACCAGCTGGTGAATACCAAGCGTCTGCTACAAGGTCGGTTCTAGCGGCTAAACCTGCCGTGTCACCGTTTAGTGGAACATATCTGTAAACATCATTGTATCTGTCATACTGATATTTGTATCCACTATCAAACACAACATAAGAAGATGAACGGATTGCATTGAAAAATCCTAAAACATTATCTTTTTGTGTGTTTCCGTTTGCAATATTAACAACATCACTTCTCTCTGGAGAAGCAAAAGCAACTGCGTCTTTTCTATTTTCTGCAATTGTTATACAGTTGTCAACATGTGTAGCGTCACCTGGACCAGCAATTATCAGACCAACATCAACTGTTTCAGCGTCAGCAAATTTGTTGTACGCTATCAGTTTTTGACCTGTAGTTGCAGCTGAACCGTCTGCACCATTTGATAATGATACAGCTGATACTGCTGTTACGGCCGTGAATGTTAATCCAGAAGCAGCTGTGCCCCAGTTGGAACCTGAGCTGTTGTGGTCCATCCAGTAAATGTAAGATGATTTATTGTAAATTACATCTGGATAGTAGTTTGTGTCACCTTGAGGTGTCTTAGCGTCTGAAGCTTTTGATACAGCGTCATACTTTTCTAATACACTACCTTTGGTGCCAGTTATGCCACCATCTTCGTCAACTACGATTATGTGCAATTCGTCACCTGAACCACCTTGTGCTTGTGCAAATGGTGAAGTTCCTGGTGCTTTTGCAAATAAGTCATAATATCTCCATCTTCGTCTTACAGCTGCACCATTTGTAATAGTTGCATGTAAACCAGAAGAGTCTGAAGCTCCGAAGTATTGTGGCTCGTCTTTTCTTATTACCGTTAAGTCATTAGTTGAAATGCTAAGGACTCTATATTCATACTCATCACCGAAATTGACAATATCGCCTGCGCTGATTCCTGTTGCTGATGAAACTGTAACTACTGTATCTCCGACAGCCGTACCGGCGTCATTAACAGTTGTTTTAGAAGTTTCTTCATAAACTGTAGCACTTGGACAAGTTTCAATAATTAAATTGTTACCCCAAGCTCCGGCAGTTCTAGCTGCCCATAAGCCTACAGAAGCGGAACCATCAGCATAATTGTCTTGGTAATCAGTAGTATTCTTTACTACAAATGTACTACCTGATTCGGTAGCATTTGATACAGATGAATTCTGTACTCGGACAACTCGTAGAGCATTTGAATATGCTAAAAAATTAGCAGCGGATAACCAAGCCTCAAAATTTACTGAGTCAGGTTTTCCGAATTGCGTCACTAATTCTTGCTCGCTAGATACACTTACTATTTCGTCTAAAGGACCTTTGTTTGCTTGTATAGCAATAGCTCCTGTAGAAGTAGAAACAGCTGGAATGACTCTAGTTAAGTCTTTTTCCTGTACGAGAACACCTGGTGATACTTGAAATGCCATTAGGTTTTCTCCTTTTAATTAGCTAATTATATTTTTTTAATATTAAATGTTATCAAAATTCGTATTATTCATACGCCCATATTCAAATTTCAAATTCAATGTTACTCCTGATATTTATAATAACTGTAAATTTCACTACTGTCCCTTACGGACAACTGGTACCCAAACAGTACCATATTCATCAATAATCTCTTTTTCTTCCTCTGGCTGTCCATCATCCACAAAACCAAAAGGTGCCATATCCTGCTCAATTTGGTGTTGTTGTTCTTCGTACAATAATTTCCTAGCATTTGTATCAGTTAATTCTTTAAAATATGGTTGATTTGATAACCAAGCAAAGGTTACCAAACACATCATAAGGTCGTCTGTACAGCCTTCTTCAGCTTGCCAACTCTGTCCTTTTTTAATAAAGGTTGACATCTCTTCAATGATATTAAAATCATTTATTATAATTTTATCGGCTTCTATAAGAGATTTAATATTTGAACACCCTATTTTCTTAATCTGTTTGGTCATTTTAACACCAAAACCAGAACCTCTACCACTAAATCCAGCACCTAATATTTGGCCGGCTCTACCTCTTTGTGTAGTCATCAATAGATTAGGATATTCCAATTCAAATTGCAACGCTTCTGCTACTTGTTGACCTATATCGTTTACTTCAACCAACACATGAGCCTGATTATATGCCTTACAAACTCTATCAATTGTATGGGGAAATAATAAAGGTTTAATTTCATTACTTCTAAATTTTGCAACCACTTTAAAGGGGTATGTTGTTACATCTAAAATTAAAAAAGCAGAATAGTCTTTATGTACACCTCTAGCGACATCAACAGTACAACAATATGTATTGTTTTCTTTAGGTTGTTCATAAACATCCAAACCACCACTTGAAGTTGTGGGATTAAAAAATGCCATACCTTTTATTTTTGCTGGTGATATTAAAGTATTAACACTACCTAAAAATTCACACTCAAATTCCTGTGCAAATTGTTCAGGTGATGTATTTCTTATAGTATCTTCTCTCCACTTTTCATCACGGCCTGGCACCTCTGACCAATGCACCTCAATTGGTACATAATCATTACGACCATTCTCTGCGTCTATCCACAATTTATAAAATTGATTCATACCATAAGGTGTAGATACAATAATCATTTTAGTTTGTGAACCAGCAGATATGGTAGGATAAACGGAACTAAAAAACATTTGGGCAATATTAGGTGGCACGAAAGCATACTCATCAAGGAAAATAATATTATAAGAACCACCTCGGATTGCACTTGAAGAAGTAGCAGCCGCCACAATAACTGATTTATTTTCTAATTCTATATTACCTTTGTTCCAATTAATTACACCTTGTTGTAACCACTTTGGTAAATTCTCATATGCTAATTGCACCCTACTTAATATATCTCTAGCAGTTGATGATTTGTTTGCAAGTATGGCAATGTTAGCATTAGGATTGAATAATGCATAATGCAACAGATAAGAAACTACTGTTGTTGACTTGCCCGATTGTCTAGGTAATTTGCATATTGTAAATCTATTATTATGTACAGTATTTACAATGTTTTTTTGAAACCCATACATCTTAAAAGGTACAAGTCCTTCATCTAAAGAAACAATCCTAATATAAGTTTCCATAAAATAAACCGGGTCTTCATTACACTTTTGGAATTCTATAATTTGGTCTTTTGTAAATTCGTGTGGTACACTAACCTTCTTTAGATTAGGATTCCCCAAATATGCGTCTGATTTTTGTAGTTTTGTTATACTCATAAAAAATTAAACCAACCTGTTATTATCATTTTTTCCTTTTGAGAAATTACACCCCTATGTGTATGTGTAAAATCTGTAGGAAATATAACCGTTAATCCTTTCTTAGCAGGCAATATTAAATCTTGATAAAGAAACTCTGTACCACCATCTTCAACATCATTTAAATAAGTTGTAAAGACTAAAACTCTATCAGCTACAGCTGGAAAACCTCTTTCCCAATGCCAAGGTTTGTAACCTCCACCTGGTACATAATATTGAATATTAGGATAACTATTGACACCAAAACGAGCATAATTATTAACCTTTGGCCACTTTTTAATATAGTTTTGAAGAACCTGATTTAACATATCAAGATATATTGATACTGGCTTATACTTTGAATCAGGTGCAAAAGTCAAATCTAAAGAATCTTTATCTTCTTTACTAATACGAGTATCGCCATCACGATATACTTTACCAGGTGTGGCGTACTCTTTATTTTCAAAAAAATAATCCCACATATTATCAATTATTTCATGGTCAGTATGCCAACCACCAATAAATGTAGATTTATCTATTTCATATTCTTTAAAATTATAATTCATTTATAATTACCGCTTCTATATGTGTATAACCCAATTCCTTAGCGGCTTGTACCCTCTGACTACCACGAAATACGCTATACTCTTTTTCAAAATACGGTTCGCCATTAACACCATATCTAGGTGTTTTTGAAACTGTATGTTTTCTTACCTCAATAGGACTTTCAAGTTCTTCACCTTCTAATAACTCAAATAAAGGACGCATTGATTTAATATAAATCAAATTATTTAAATCAATCTTTATCTTTTTTGGATTTTGTTGTTTCGCCATCAATAACTTCATTCTCTTGTGCCTTTTCAGCTGATGTTTCAGGTGATTCTTTTCTCAACATCTTTTGCAATTCATTTGTTGAACCTACAAACAAAGCATTCTTAATTGTAGCTGTTGTTTTGTTAGGTATTTCTTTAAGGTCTCTTAATTTCTTTTGTAAATCTTGTAACTTATCGGTAACTTGTGCAACCTGACCAATTAATTGTCCTGCCACCTCATAGGCTCTAGGGTGTTGACCTTCTTTTGCAATTTCTAATATGCCATCAATCGCTTTTTGTCCCTTGTCAATCAAACTGTAGTAATTTTCTCTACTAGTATCGTAATCGGCATCCACATGGGGTTTATCCGTTACTGGCAAATTATCTTTCTTTATTTCAGGTGGATTAAAATCTTCAACCTTAATATTTTCTTTTTCTATACCCAAAATAGCATTTACATTTTCTTCTAATTTACTCATAAATTTTCCTAAATCAAATTAAAGTTAATCATTAATCTATTATTATATTTAGGTTGTTCGGCAGTATGCCAATAACTTCCATCAAATACAATAGCATTACCTTGTTTGGGGGTTATCTTTTTTTGGACAGTCATTCTTTTATTCTCTGGAACTGTTTTTTCATTAAACACAACAGTATCACCATCACTATCAATAGCAGAATATAAAACAACTAAATGTCTTTTTTTACTATCAATATGCGCCGTATCATGCCGAGTTTCGTCTTCTGGTAAATTTAATGGTACTTGTAAGAAAGCTCTTCCCATCATAACCCTAGAATAATCAAATCCTATTTTATCACATGCATTATCTAATATAGGTTTTACCAAGTGGCAATTTTCACTAGTTTGCTGGAAATTCCTCCAAAAGAGGTGTTGAAATCCTGGTCTCAATTGTTTTGAATTTTCCCTATTAGCATCCGTTATATCCTTAATAAAATACCAGGGAAAATCATTATCTAAAAGAGTGTTTTTTATCTTCTCTTGTAAGTCTAGGTTTATTATATTCTCAAAGACCCATAATTTATTATCATACATCTATTACTCCATTATGTATCAGTATCCGTTGATGGATTATATCTCTTACTATCATCATAAAAAGTTATTGTAGTTGTAAAACCAAAATCATCATCAGCGTCAGCTGTTGTAGGATTAGGTGTAATTACAATTCTTTCTTCTCTTACTAAAGGTGAATCTGTATCAGCCCCCAAGTCAGATTGCACTTCTTTAATAACACTTTGATTAGTCATTGGTCCGTATAAGTAAGTTTTAGCTGTAAAGCTTAAAGTATATATTACCGCTCTTCTTCTTGTAAAATCTCCAGTATAACTATCTTCATAATTAATATCATTTAAAATAATAGGAACATCCCTTTTAATATCTAAATCAGGAATCATATTAACAGTTACCGTATATTCAGGTTGAAAGTATGGTAAAATTTGCTCTATAATTTGTAAACCATTTTCAGCAGTTGCTGTAAAAGAATATAAACTATAATTTACATTATAAGGTACTGGAGTATAATTAAAATTTAAAATCTTTTTTGCTGGGTCATTTGTCTTTACTACCTTATACTTATTCATCTTATTCATTTTTCTTGTAGGGTCATATGTTAATCCAGTTAATTCAAAACCCAATCTAGGCAATGTAACAGCAAACTCTCTATCTTGTTGTAAGTCTGCCTGTTGGTCCAATCTAACTAAAAATTTTTCTTTTGGGGCATATGCTAAAGGTATTCTCATTCTTTTATCAATTGCACCTGAGCTTGATTTTGTTTGTACAATAATATTATTGAACAATTGACCAAATCCAATTGTAAGTCTTCTAATACCTTCGTTATAAAAATGTGTACCAAACATTATTCGTCAACCTCCCCAAATGGATTTCTTTCAGTAAAGTCAAGTATATCATCTGTTAATGTAGCAGTATCATAACCCGCTTCTGTATTTAAATCTAAATTACCTGCATAAGGAGATTGTGTCTGTATATTTGATTCCACATAATCCTCATTCATTAAAAATGCTGGTTGGCCAGTTGAATAATCGTGGTAATCTTCTAATTGTATTGAACCTGCACCTGTCAACACTTCTTGTCCATATTCTAAAGTAACCTTATATGCTAATTGGTCTAAAGTATATTTGTCTTCTGCTTGGTCAATCAGCTGATTGCCAGTATCAAGTTTCTCACTTGCATATTCCCAACGAGTTACTTTAAGTTTGTAAACAGGTAAGTTACCTAACTGATAGAATGGTTCCTGGTCTTCTACAAATTGAATTTCAAAAAAACCTTTTAATAAAGGTACATATAATATATCACCTTCATTTGGTCTACCTGTAGCTGTAAGTGTTGCTTTATTAGCAACATGTTCCTCAAATCTTCTTTTTGATACTATTAAAGTTGTATCATCTCTAATTTCTAAACCGAATTTATTAATGATTTCATTTTCACCTGCAAAGCCTTGATTAGTTTCAAAATACATTTCAAGTAAATATGAATCATCAAATCTGGAAGAGGTGTCCTCTCCCATTACTAAATCTCTATTGACTAGTGTACGAGGAAGATAATAGATATCCTGTCCAAAAATTTTTAGACTTTCTATTATAACATCTTCGTGTAGTCTTTTTTCAGCTGCGTTACCAATGCCTCGGCCGGCTTGAAAATAGTGATTAACTGCCATCAAACTATCCTATCATCATTGCAGGATTTAATTCATATGAGCTTCTTATTTCCTGTTCTAATTTTTCAATATCACTTAATGATTGTGAATACAATTCTCTGCCGTTAAGTGTGACACCACCAATCATTGCAACACCGTCAAATTTAGATAAATTAGCACCCCATTGTTTTTTAAATAATGCTGTTACATACCTCTTTAAAAAAATATCGTTATATACATCCGTAAATGATTCTGGATCCAATTTTCTATAACACTCAATAACCAAATATTCGCCAACATTTAAATCATTTTTCCAATCCATATCAATCCATAATCTATTATCGTGTTGATTAAATCTCATAGGTTTTTCACCTACTAATATATGGTCCAAAAAGTCAAGGTGTCTTAAAACTATATCATAGTTAATAATAGATGTTGATGAAAAATCATATAGGTCATTTAATCTTAACTGATACCTAACATCAAACATATTCATATTACTTTTATTAGAAAATGGAAAAATATTAATTACTGATATTACATGTTCAGGAACAACTATAAAATTGTTTCCTTCTTTCCAATCAGTAGTTACAGAATTTTTTGTTACCGATTCAGTTGAATCAGCAGTCATTCTATCTTTGTCTGCTTGCGTATATTGATACTTTAAAAATGTTCTTTTGATACCGTCATAATGGTATTGAGCAAAGTATTGCAATGCTTCATCCAGTCTATCTTCTAGCTGGTCATCATCAGCATTTACCTCAATGACAGGCTTGCCTAACGCTCTTAAAGCATACTGTTTTAAATTTTCTCTAGTAGCTGGATTTGCCATATTTTATACCCTTTCGGTATATTTATAAGGAATATTATATCTTCGGGAAGAGATTATCCGTACAAAACATAGTTATATCATCTTCAGGCAATCCAAGGGATTTCATTACTCTAGGTGTGTGGGGATTTTGTTGTTGGTGTTCAGAGTAGTAATTCTGTGCTTTAATTACATCTTCTTTCTCTGCTTCACCTTCGTGGTTTCTTATCCTATCAATATAACTTGCTAAATTTGATACAGCCAAGGTACATATTTGGTCTAATTCTTTTTCAGTTCTAATATTAGCAGCTGCTATCATACCTTTACTAAAAATTTTAGTTGCCCATTCAGGCAAATCTCTTATCTTTGATGGTTTAAACCATTTATTTTCTTCTATAAAGTATTGTGTTAATGGGTGTTCTTTTAATAGTAAAGGACTAAAATCGTGGAAAGCACCTGTAACCTTGTTCTTTCCTGCAATCACATCAAATCCATAAATGGGACCACCATTTGTTAATTCTGGAAATAAACAAACATGGCACATCCACAAACCCTTTGTATCTCTGACATCCACTACATCTACATGAGCTCGTCTAATCCATTGGTTTTTCCAAGTTCTATTGACCCAGCCATATTCAGGATTATTAAATTTTTCCATACCTGGTTCATCATATTCAACCAGTTCTTTATTTAATAATTCAATGGTTTCATCTTGCCACTTAATCAGTCTTTCCCAAATCATACATTTCTCCAAATAATCTTGTAGCAGTATCAAAACAAAAGTTTGCTTCTGCTAATATATTAACCTGATATAAATTTAGATAGTTATTAATAACCTCTCTAACTATTAACTTATATTCCTTTACTTGTTTATCTCTAAACTTATAATATCTATTAGGACCTGGCGTCTTTCTCATAATCATTTGACCACCAGACAAATCTCCTAAATGTCTAACATAGATATGAGCATATAATTTTTCTGCGTCATTTTGTATAGATTCAATATGTTTAATATAATCTTTTGTACTTTCAGTTACAATGGGCAGAGTGTCACCTTTCCACAATGATTTATAGTCGTAAAGCAACGCCTCTGCTCTTTGTAATCCTGGTGTTTGATTAAACAATGAATTCTCTATACCATACTTCTCTAGTACAGAATAACATTGTAATTGATTATATAGGTATGTAGCATATAATTGTTCATCAATTTCACCAGACATCAATATCTTCACAAATGCCTGTCTTTCAGCATTTCTATGTTTATCATAAGTTAAATCTTTTATATCAAGCACTACATTCACTCCTCTATTAAAACTTCCACCTTATTGAACCAATAATTTGGTTCCCATAATCCGTGTGAGCACCTGTATAGACGCTAGTTTGTTCCTTATCGTGTAGATAAAGTCCAAATTCTAATCCATCTCTTTGGTCTGCTCTTTTACGAACATCTGTATCGGTGTAAACATTATATACTACACCATAATAATTGCCATCATAACCTAGGTCATCATTAAGTGTTCTATGAGCAGTAACATATAAGTTATCACTCAACGAATAAAGTCCGCCAAAATCATACCTGTTATCTTTTGCAAGACCGGTATCTTTATCGTCCCACATTTCAGCACCCCAAACTAATGGTACACCAAATCTATGTAACGAACCACCAATTGCATAACCTTCCTGTGATTTATCAACTGAATAACCAGGGGCCGTACTTGGTGAATCAATTCTCATATAAGATACTTCAGCTATTCCAAAAGAATAAGTTCCTGTTAAATAAGTCGTATCTTGTTTTCTATCATAACCAACATTAACACCAAAAGGTTTATCTCTTTTGAGTCTATGTGAATCAAATTTGAATTGATTGTCCCATTGATAACCACCACAAGCAATGACCGTCTTTTCGTTGTGGTCAATCCTGTGATTAGATTGTGTAATAATAATAGGCGCTGATATTTTAGGTGTCTTTGCAAAACCTAATCTTTGAGCGTCTGTTTCTCCTAGGAATATTCTACAAGTATCATTACCAAAACCGATTTGTTTCTCAACAAGGGTATTGTTTAGACTTGTATCTAATGAATAATGAGAATCCAATTTAGAAGAACCTCCTATCCAAAAATCATTCTTTAAAGTTTTTTCAATTCCTACTGTAAATTCTGACCTTGAATCCCAACTATCATCATAAGTCTTATCATCATAATAGGCTTCAATATTACCGTTGACAAAAAATCCCGAAGGAATATTGCCCTTACTGGATTCTAATGCTTCAATCCTTTTAAGTAAGTCTGCGTTAGTCAATTCATCCGCTTGTGTAGGAAACACCAAGCCCATAGTCAATAATAGTATTGTAATTAAATATCTCATAATTGTACTCTCCTGTAGTCCTTTAGACTATTTAGTTGTGTTTCATAGAAGTGTTGAGTATCAACACCCAATTCTATCACATGGTTATTAAACTGTTGCCTATTAAAATAATCTCTTTCAGCAACCTCCCATAATTTAAATGCTTTCAATTCTTTCTCTGCCACACTAGGATTTAATATCTTCATACCAATTAAAATCTGGTACCATAAAGTATTACCTAGTTTATAAAAGTTTAAATAATTACTACTACTATAATCAGCTAATCTAGGCATTCTTGATTTCCAAGTTTCTAGTAAATCATTTAATCTATTAGACCGTCTTTCTTCTTTAGAAGATTCTTTCCAAAACTCTGTATCTTGTCTTGTATTTGTATAATGTAAATTTATAAAATCTCTAATATCGTCCCAAGTATCACCAATGGCTCTATTATAATTTTTGTGTTGACTATCATTTTTAAAATCTAAATGCTCTGTATAATATTGTTCTAAAAATAAATTTATTTGCAATAATGTCATATGAATAGTGGTTGCCTCTAAAGGTTCAACAAAACCAGTAGATAGTCCAGTTGATATTACATTTTTATCCCATGCTTTGGTAATTCTACCAGGTTTAAAACTAATATCTTTTTGCACCTCTATTTCACCATAAATTTTACATAACTCTTCAACAGCTTCATCTACTGAAATCATATTATCATTAAAAACATATCCTCTACCATTTCTATGTTGTAAAGGTATTGTCCACTCCCATCCATATTTTCTTGCTGTAGCAGTAGTACAATTTTTAATGTCGGTGTCTTTTGTTATAAAAGATATTGCTCTATTAGTTAACAAATTATTTGAGTAATCAATAAACTTATTTTCATCATCAATTAACAATCTAAAGAAACCTGTACAATCAACAAACAAATCTCCTTCAACAATTTGTCCAGATTTTAGTAAAAGCTTTTTTACATATCCATGTTCATCTTTTTCAACACTTGTAACTATGTCATCAAAATATTTAACTCTATCGTGATTTATTACTTTATCTTTTATATACTTACCTACCTTAAATGTATCTACATGATAAGCCACATGATGAAAAGAAAAATCTACTTTACCATTTTGATTATTAAATACAGGTTTATAGTAATCATCTTCAGAAATATTTAAAAATTGAAGTTTATTATTTTCTATAAACCTAGCTTGTGTTTGATTATACTTCATATTATTTTTTGCAACATGATAAATTCTATAGTAATCGTAATCACTTGTTGGATGTCCTGAATCATTTAAAAATTCATCACCTAAAGGACTAATAAAAGATTCACCGATTGTATGCCAATCTTTATGCCATATGCCAAGTTTATATGTGGAGTTTGTATTTTTTAAAAAATCTAATTCATCTATTTCAATATTTCTTTTTGATTTAATAATATCATTCGTTAAACCTGTTGTGCTTTCACCTACACCAATTATAGGCAATTCATCCGAAGATATATTAATTATTTCAGGATTATCAGTATGTCTTAAAAAATTTAATGTTGTCAACCAACCTGCTGTACCACCACCAATAATAACAATTCTCTTAACCATATTGTATGTCCATATTAATAACTAATCTTTTATCAAACTTTACAGGATGTGCTCCAGCATGTAAAACATCACCTCTCATAAATAATAATCTTCCCCTTTTAGGTTTAATTCTGTCAACTATACTTTCATTTTCATCAAATATAAAAGTATCGCTATCACTATCAATAACATAATACAAAACTACATAATATGATTTTGATGGTAATATATCCAGCAAATCAATATGAGGAGGGCTATATTTGTTAGGGTCGCCACCTTTATCTTGCAACATCAAATTAGCTTTTACTCTATAAAGTCGGTCTTTTGAAGGAAAAATGGACATTAATTCTCTTACATTATAACTTGAATTTATTTCACCATCTTTTACAAACATATGAGTAAAAAATTCCTTATCATAAGAATTATGTTCTTTAGATTTTATAAACCTGTCAGGTTTCGCTACCGTCACAGGATTAAAAAACCACGGAAAATTTTCATCAAGCAATAGTTTTTCTATCTTGTCCTGAATTTCTTTACCAATTAAATTATCCTCTACAAAATAGTTTTCATTTTTCAATCTATCCATTAGGCAATCCTAAATGTTCTCTACCGTCATATTTTTCACCCTTTCCATCATCTTCATTCCAATGAAAAAAAACTTGAGCGTGATTTGTACCAGTAAATTTTTCTCTCCAATGTTCTACTTCACAACCCCTATAAATTATACAATCACCAGGTTTTAATTCAATCTTTTTATCACCTACACACATTGGCCAATTATAATCAGAATTATAACCTAAAGTCATTGTACTAGATATTTGACAACTAGGCCTATCTGTATGCTTTAATAATTCAGCACCTTTTGTATATAGTCTATGATAAGAATAAGTAGGTAAAAGTTTTAACCCCAATATTTTTGCCAACACCGGAGTTTTAATTTTTAAAAGAGTATCAAATGCTGGGTCACCATATTTTGAATAACAACCATCTGCTTGTGGGTCACTCCAAAGACCTAAAAGATTTGGTTGATTATTAAAAACTTTATAACCATATTTTTCAACACAACTAGCTGATAATTGAGCACTCATTTTTACATACTCATATAAAAAATTTGCAAAATCGGGTGTAATAAAATTTTCTATTACTATATATTTTTCTTCCTTAAAATTAATTGCTGGATTTATCATTTAAAAGGCCTTCCTATACACCACAAAACTAATGATTTTCTCTTACCTTTAGTTACAGGTAAAACTCTATGATAAACATATGAAGGAAATACCACCAATGAACCTTGAGGTTTTATTTCTGTTAATTCTTTATATCTCTCTTGACTTGAATGAGGACCGTGGTCAAATTCTAAATTACCACCTTCATAATCACCTGGTGCATTTAAATTTATTGTCACACTTAACTTACGAACTTGGCCAACCCAAGGCAAAAAATTGGTATAATTTTGGTACATTTCTCCTGTTTCGGGATTGATAGGAGAAATTCCTGGAATGTATTTTTTAAATACACTATAATGACAACTACCACCATCATTATGCCAATTATAAAACCCACCTTTTTGATAGGTTGTAAATTGAAAATTCTCGGAATTATCATATTCATAATTCCAACCAGCTTTTTTATTTGCCGCTTCTACATATGGTAATATCAAGTCATACAACCATTGGTCTGATAACCAACCTATTTCACTATCTCGGATGTAAGTAGTTTTAGCAATTTCTTCGGGGTGTTTGCCTGTTTTAGCAGAATACTCTTGTAAGGTTTCGTGTGATAAGGAGTTTTCTAATCCAGGTTTTTTGTGAGTGTCGCCAAATGTAGTACCAGATGTGTTAGTACCTTCGGCCAGGTTTTCTTTTATTTTCTTTTCACCTAATTCTATAATCTTATTGCAATTTTCTTTACTAATAGCATTTTGAAAATACCAATAAATATTTTCTGATTGCATACACAAACTCCTTCCATTATATACTATATTATTTAGGTAACTTAAACGATTGCGCTTTCTCTAGGATTTGTGATATCCATTCATCTAAAGTATCTAAATCAGCAGTTATAGATATATGAGGAATTTTTGTAATTTCACCATTAATTGAAGTCTTTGTATAACCTTGTTGAGTTACACCAAGTTTCATTTTCCAATCATTATCTATTAACATTTGATGAAGTAATGACTCTTCAATCTTTAAACTTTTTTCTTCTTGTAGTTTAAAGTCAGCTTCTAGTTTATCTTTAATAAAATCAGGTGACATACCTGTTTTAGCTAAAGCAGTATATTCATCAATAACAAATTCAGCTGTATCTTTAATTGAATCTGTTAGATGTTCAAAATCTACTAAAGCTTTTGTTTTGGATTTAACGATTTGGATTGTTTGGTCTTTATCTTTTAATTCAATTGCCATAATATACCTTCAAAAATATTATTTAATATTCAACAACAACTACTCCGTGTCCGCCTGCGCCACCTTGGCCGCCATCAAAACCGCCGCCGCCTCCGCCGCCGCCTAGGCCATTTGTGCCAGCTGCGCCTGGTTGTCCTGGATGATTTCCACCTCGGCCACCACCACCTGGTCCGCCTGAACCTGGACCGCCACCGTGAGAACCACCGCCTCCGCCACCTGAATAAGTGACTGAACTGCCTGAAACTGAATATGCTCTACCTGAGCCTCCTGGTTGTCCTTGAGGACCGTTTGATGTACCGCCGCCGCCTCCAGCACCGCCGCCACCACCGGAACCTGGACCGTTAGAGTTTCCTCCGCCGTGTCCGTGTCCATAATTTCCTGAATCACCACCTTGACCTGGTTGATTTGCACTTCCGCCACCACCAGCAGTTGCACCTCCACCTGAGCCGCCTGGTTTTCCTGCTTGTCTTGAAGGCCAACCGTGGCCTCCGCCACCGCCACCTTTAGCAGTTAGTGAACCAAAATTTGAATCTGAACCTGGAGGTGGTTGATGACCTCTAGGTCCACCTGGACCACCGCCACCAATTCCAACTGGTTGAGCTCCTGATATTGGAAATCCTGGTCTGAAAATTAATCCGCCTGCACCACCGCCACCTGCGTGTTGTGAACCTGCGCCACCGCCACCTGCACAAACTAGTACATTGACAGCTGTAACAGAACCTGGAGCATTGAATGTACCAGGCGAATTATATGTTGTTCTTTGTGGAGCATATTGAGTAATTTTAAATTGTCTTGTAGCTGTAAAATCTGTTGTAGCAGCTGCTACAGTAAATGTTGTAGTTGTGTTTGAACCAACAGCAGAAGTTGAACCTGTTACAGTACCGGTACTTGAGCTAATTGATAAACCTGATGGTAAAGTACCAACAGAAAGAGAATATGTTATAGTATCGCCGTCAGCGTCTGTAGCTTGAAAATCTGTTATACTTACTGAACCTCTACCACCTTCGTAAATTCCAGCAGTAGTATCAGCAGCATTATTAAATGCAACTGGAGTATCAGCAGTAATGCAATCTGCAAATTTAGCAGATAAGTTTGAAGCATTTGTTACTTCAATTGTGTAAGGTTCGTTTGCGTCAACGAAACTTGCAAAAGTTGTTACAACATCCACATTATTTGCATTGACAGAAGTTGTTGATGAAGGTGTAATTGTAGCACCTGAAGAAGGAACAAATCTTACTGTAGGCACAGGTGATGTATCAAACAAAGAACCTACAACTCTAATAGTAATGTTACCGCCGGTAGAAGAATTAACAGCATAGGTACTTAATGTAGCACCAAAACCACCACCAGTATTAACTTTAAAACCTGTTACTGTAGGTGGAGCGTCAACTGATTTCCAAACGGTACCTGTGTAATACTCCATAAGGTTAGTATCACTATTGAATCTAAACCTAGCAGATTGGTCAACTCTTTGAGCAGCCGTTCCTGTAGGCAAAGCAATTCCAGTAGTTCCTCTAAACCGTCTGTTTTTTCCTGTAAAATCTCTTAAATCTGCCATATTACTATTTATCCCTTACTCGTATTCTCTATTAGAAGTTTTGAGTTAATTTCCATCCTTGTGCTGTGCCAGTATAAACAAGTTGTATACCTGCGTCTTCTGTTGAAACCACCAAATCAGCAGCTGCACCCATTATTTTTAATGAGTTTCTGCCTATTGTTAAATTATTTGTATCAAATGTTCCTGCTAAGTCAACAAATGAAACCTGGTCTCCAACTTGTGGAGCAGCAGGTAATGTTGCTGTGATTGCAGCTGATGAAGTATCTACAAAATATCTATCATTAGCAGCTACCGTAGCACTTGATGACATTGAAGCCCACGGATTACCACCACCTAAACCTGTCCATTGTGTTCCGTTATAACCTTCCCAAGTTACTAGAGATGAGTTATATCTAATACCACCTGTTTTTAAATCTCCGCCTGTAGGTCTTTGAGCAGTTGTACCAGTTGGTGGAACTAAATGTCCTGTACCCATTTGGTCTCTTTGCACATAACCCACTATTGCATTTTCAGTTGGTATAGCAGTATTTGAATTACCACTCATAGTTGCGTCTGTACTAAATTCATTAATCGTAGCACCTAATTCTGCACCAATAGAACCAAGTTGTAATTCATTTAGACCTGAAAGGTCAAATGCGTCTGCATTAAGAGTAGCAGTACCAGTTGCCTGTTCAATTTTAAATAAATCACCAACTCTAAAGTCACCAGTTTGGTCAGTTGATACCCAATAAACTCTTCCGCCGTTTTCTTCTGTAACTTCGTCTGTTTGGTCGGCAGGTTGTGTAGGTGTTCCTGGATAATTTGTAGTTGTAAAATCGCCAGTACCAATGCTCAAGAAGTCGTGACCTGTTAAACGAATGTTTGAAAATTTTACAGTTCCAAGAATTACTGTATCCGCTACTTTCTTTTTACTTGTACCAATACTTGCTGTTAATCTTACTGTAGCTGTTTGAGCTGTTGTGTTTTCTTCGGATACCAATCCAACTCTGTAGTATGTACTATCACCAGTAAATTTAAGATTACTTGCAACTTTTATTACACCACTAGTATTTAAAGGAGTTGTACCTGCTTTAACAGCAATCAAAGGACCTTCTTGTCCTTGTTGAGCAGCTGTACTATCACCGAAAGAACCATCCAAATCAACAGTAAATGTTGATGAATCTTCTTTTGTAATTGTACAAGTTTCTCCTTGTACGAAATTACCAACAATAGTATCTATGTGTAAATAATTTAAGGAAATATTTGTTCTAAAAATTACAGCAGTAGCACCGCCAGCACCTGTAATAGTAGCAGTACCAGAACCTTGAACTGTTATTGAATTATCAATATCTGATTCTGTTGCACCTCCACCAAAAGCAGTTTGGTCATATTTCAACATCAAACCACGAGTTTTAATGTTTACTGGAGTTTCACCGGAGTCTGTACCTGAAGAAACTACACCTTTTTCTCCGTATGCATGTGAACAGTTTAAAGCACGAATAAATCCGCCTGATTCTGCATAATTGGCCTTAGCACAATAATAACAGAATACTGAAACTGTTTCAGCACGGCCAGCACCTATTACATGGACACCAATACCATCGGAGTTAATTTGAGTAAAGTCATTACCCAACATTGATTTATAACTTGTTGGATGTGGACCGTGAAGATTACCGTCAATTTGTAATCCACAAGCCCCAGCATTTATTGATGTACAGTTTTGAATATAAGGTGAAGTAAGTGCTATATTACCACTAGGGTCTAGTGACATAATAGCAGCTTCATAAGGACCAGTTTCTGGATATACTTTCTCACCTAAATCACAAGTGAATTTCATTTTTCCTACGGTAGCATAATCATTTGTACTTAAACCATGATTAGTAGCCGTATTGATTGTTAATACACCTGTACCATGAACATAAGTAGCACTAGAAACTAAATGTACTGTTCCTTCAACACCTACTTTTATAACTGAACCGCCACTAACATAAGTGTGAGCATAAGCAGATGTTCCTAATGCAATCGTAAATGTATCAGCGTCAACTACTGTTACCTTATATAATCCTCCAGACCTTTTAGTGCCTGTAAGATTTGTAAAGGTCATGTTTCTTATATTATTAGCGTCATTACATAAGAAGAAGTTAGAAGCATTATTATCTTCTACTGATTTAACCCTTAATACTAAATCACCACCGTTACCAACATCAGCTGCTTTTAATGTAATTCTATCACCAACTGCATAATCTGAACCGCCGTGATAAGTTAATACTCCTGTTGCAACACCACCCTCTACAATAACTGTCCATACCGAACCTTGTCCTGGTGATTTTGGATAAGTTTTAGAACCTTGGTCACAAAGATAGTTTATACCATATACTTTAATATTATCACTTACCGATAATCCATGTGTTGCTGTTGTAAGTGTTATTATACCTGTTGTATTATTATATACAGCATTTGTTATTGCTAATTCTGTAACACCATCTGGTTTTACAAGTGTGCCGCCATCAACATATGTGTGAGCAAATAATGAAGTACCAGCATTAATTGTAACTGTAGTAGAACTTGGTACACTTGCAACTGCATAAGAAGTTGGTCTTGCTGTATTGTCTTGATGAACATATTTGTATGTTGCGTTAGCAGCGCCGGATACATTAGTTACTATCTCTACTGTTTTAATTTGAGTACCTGTACCACTAGCTGGTTTTACTCTTGTATTTCTTAAAGATTCACCAACTATTGAAACATTTGGTTTTACTCTTAATGGTAATTGTTCTTCAAAGGTACCAGTTTTAAGTCTAATTATATCTCCTGCAACACTTTTAACTGTAAAGGTTAAATCAGAAGCACCACCTAAATCAGTACCTTTAACTGTAACCTTATCACCTATATTATAACCACTACCACCATCATTAATTTCAATTGTTGGAATAGATGAACCGTCTGTTGTAACTCTGTAATATGAAATGTAACCAACTGCTGGATAAGTTTTTTTACCTTTAGCACAAGTATAATTTAAACCTTTTACTCTTACTTTATTACCTACTGATAATCCGTGTGTTGCTGTTGTGATTGTTATAACACCTGTACCATGAACATAAACACCATTTGTTACATCTAAATCAGTACCATCTGCTTTTGTAACTACACCGCCATTAACATATGTATGAGCATAAGTTGATGTTCCTAATGCAACTGTAAAGGTAGTAGAACTTGGTACGGTTGCAACGGTCATTTCCTTTGAAGCAACACCGACAACATCATCATATACCGATGGAGTACCACCAGTACCACCAACAGGCGCTATTCCTGTTATGTCTATTTCTGTAATTGAATTTGTTTTGGCAACTTCAAGACCTTTAGCAAGGGTCTTCATAGGTAAAGCTTCTGTACCTTGATATGAGTCATCTCCTTGTGGAGAAACCCATATAACATTTTTACCTGTTATCTCACTCCATTTAAGGTCGTCACCGTCATTTGTTAAGAAAGCACCTGGAAGTCCCATTGGTAATCTAGCAGCGCCAGCAGCGTCTTGAACAATCAAGTCACCTCTAGTGCTTAATACCGAACCAGAATCACCTTGAGCTACCACCTGCCAAGTTGTTGCGTCTGAACCTGGAGTAGTATTTGAATGTCTATCTTTTAATGAAACATAACTAGTAGAAAGGTATCTACTTACATCACCAACATTATAAACTGTAGCAGCGTCATAAGCGCCACGATAGAAAAATCCTTCTACTACTATTTGCCAATAAGTTGAATTAACTCCACCATTTGCTACGGCAGGATATTCATTTGTATTATTTGCTGTACATACATAACTATTACCACCGTATTTAATAGTATCACCAGTTTTGTATACCGTTCCGTGAACATATGTTCCTAATGCTTTGAAACCTGTTGTAATTACATCCCAATAAGAATTATCGGCAGGAGTTTGTCCTGAACCTTCGTTATTATTAATCCATACATAAGAATACCCACCGTAAGTTACTACATCACCTTTTTGGTAAAGTGTACTTGCGTTATAACTATCTTCAAATTGTAAACCTTCTGAATAAACTGCAAAATTACCTTCTGCGAAATCTGATAAAGCACCACCTGAAGTGTGAGCAGTAGTACATTTATATTGATATGCACCCCACTTAACAACATCATCTAATCTGTAATATGTGCTTACTGCATAATCACCTCTGAATGCTAAGCCTTCACTATAAAGTGTAAAGTTTCCTAAAACTATATTGGCGTCACCGCCAGCAGCTGATGAGTGTTCAGTTGTAACTCTATATGTTCTACCACCATACTTGACCAGGTCATTTAAACGGTATTGTGTACTAGAAGCGTAATCACCTCTAAAAATAATACCATCACTAAATTGTTCAAATTTGGATTGGTCTAAAACTAGACTTGCTGATGTGTGAGCTGTTGTACAACGGTATTGTTTACCGCCATAAGATACTAGGTCGTTTATTTTATACCAAGTAGAATTGGCATATGCGCCCTTAAAATAAATTGCCTCTTGGTGTATTTGCCAATAATCTGTATATGTTCCTGGAGTTGTGTAAAATAGATTTTGATTGTTGGGTGATGTATGATTTTGAATACACACATAAGCATTACCACCATACTTAACAATATCATCAAGTACATAAGCTGTCGTTACAGCCCAATCACCTCTCCATTTAAATTTAACTCTACCTAGTTTAAAATCTGCCATTTATAATCCCTATACTGCGCTCTGATAAGTTGTTGAATTTACTTGTCCACTTTCGCTATAACTGTCATAATCACTACCTGATTGTAAACCCGACACCGTTTTATTTTCTCTTTTAACCAAATACCCACCACTATTTATAAGGTAATTAGCGTCTGTTCCATAAGTAAATTGCTGAAAAACATCCGAATTATTATTAAAATATCTTTTATTTACTTGAGCCACCTCTATACTTTTGGTGCTTCCAGGAGTTCCAACAAAAGTCAATGTTGTTCCAGATACAGTATAATCTGTATAAGCAACCTTTAAAACACCATCAACATATACGGCCAATCTATCTGCAAAGGTACTCATATCTGCATTTAATGTGAAAGCTTTTGTAGAACCATCACCAACAAATAGTTGAGAATTAAATTTTTCTAATCTTTCTTCTACATAAGGTGTAGCGTCTGCACCTGCATTAGCTACAATTTGAGTCTTACCATCTTCCCAATATTTTGAAACGGTATACTCAACACCCTCTGTTTCTCTATCTATAGTAGTAATATATAATAATCCATCTCTAGTCCGTCTTATACCATTAAACTTCTTTAATTTTGTTGAGGTAGTTGTACTAGGTATTAATAATCCCATTATGAAATCTCCAATATACTAGCATATGCTTCTACATCTACAGACGAACTATCTGGACTCGGGTCTGCATAAACTCTTAACTTATCATTGTTTTCTAAATTTATTGGTTTATCTAAAACAAGTGTATTGTTTGCAGCTACACTTAAACTTCTTCCCACATGTCTAAAAGTGGTACCACCATCTACTGTTACTAATACATTTACCTTAGCTTCATTTGTAGCACTTTTATTTGAAATATATAATGCATGTATAACAGCAGTAACAGAGCCACCAGCTGTGTACATATCTCCTGTTGCGTTATCTAAAACACCAACATCAAGACCTGCATTTTTAAATGTACTTGCCACTTATTATCCTCCGAACACTATTCCATATGCCAAAGCGTCACCATCTAAAGCAAGATTACCTGAAGCGTCTGGTAGTTTAACTGTTCTATCAGCAGTTGGTTCAGCAACTGTTAAAGTAGTTTCATATGCATTAGCTAAATAACCTTCAAATATTAAATTAGCACCATTTAAAGTTATATCTTGGTCTGTTATTGCACCAGATGTTGTAACATTCTGTAAAGTTACAGCACCTGCACCACCAACTTCTTTAACTGTTCCGCCGGTTGTTTTAGTATAAAATTTTCCATCGGTAATATTCATTGCTAACTCACCGACAGCTAAAGAACCAGCTGCTGGTATAGATAGTGCTACTTCACTTCTTTTTGGTTTAAAAACTGTTGCCATTACTTACTTGCTTTTTTAATCTGTTTAATAAGTTTGTCTTTAGTAAGTCGTCTATCTAATTCAATACCCATTTTACGACCTACTTGTTCTAATTCTTTTTTTGTTTTCTTTTCTAAATTTTTTAAATCAACTTTCTTTTTTGGTTTAATAGACTGTTCAATTCCACCAGTCAACCAATTTGTAAGTTTCTTTAAATCACTTTCAAGTTTCTTAAAAAATGTCATTAAAAAGTTCCTCCATCAACCGTTGTAACAGTCACATCACCTGAAGCAACCGTAAAATTATCTGAGCTAAACGAAGCCACACCAATATTTGATGTACTTGCTAACTCTCCTGCGATAGTTAACTTATTACCATTTGCTGTAGTATTAAGTCCTTCGCCTGCTAAAAATTCTAAAGTACCACCTATTGCAACTGAACCTTGTGTTGAACTTTCGTCTGTAAAATAAACGGGGTCAGCCATCTTAGCGCCAGTAATTGTGGCATTAGCTATCATTGAATTTTGAACACCTAATGCTTTAACTCTTACAGCGTCTGAAGCAACCTCAATAGAAGCATTATCTACTTCAACATCCATTTGATTACCGGATTTTGATAAAGCTGCACCTGCTGTAATTTGACCTGCGCCAGAAAATTGTGATACATCTAAAGCAGTTGTTCCAAATGTTGGAGCACCTGTATGAGTAAACACATAACCATTATCACCATTAGCTGTACCTGATTCTACGAATACGAAAGCACCACCTGTTAATTCGGCAGGTTGGTCTTCTGGAGTTGCTCTTGTTAATACAAAAGCAGTTGAACCATTACCAACTGTAGTTACAACATAGATACCGTTTTGAGCGGCCGCTGTTTGGTCTTTAACTAAAATTCTATCAGCAACACTTGGTGTCGCTCCGTCAACTGATAATGCACCATTTGAACTTGCTGTTAATGTCGCACCAACACCTGCTGTTCCATTTGAATATGTCGCTGCTAAATTAGCAGTTGTTCCATATTTACAAGATGGTTTAGTATCCAAACCTTGAGCAACTTGGTCAACATAAGCTTTGTTCGCAAGTGACTCATCTGTAAAACCACCTCTATCTTCATAACCACTAGGAACTTTTACTGTACCTGTGCCGTGTGGTGCCAAGTCAATATCTTTATTACCAGTAGTTGTTGAAACTGTTGTACCATTTAATGTAATATCGTCAACAACAATTGAAGTTAAACCTGCAATGTCAGTTGTAGCTGCACCTAAAGTTAGTGTAGATGAACCGATTGTAGTTGTTGGATTTGCTAAATTAGCATTTGTAATTCCGGCAGAACCGTCTAGGTTAGCATTTGTTAATGCCGTTGCATTTATAGCAACATTATTATCTGTAACTACTGTTGACATACCTGCGCCACCAGCAAATGTTAATGTTTCAGCAGTATTGTAAGTATCTGTTCCTGTGTCACCTGCTAAATCAATATATTGATTAACGGTTCCAAAACTTAAATTACCATTAGAATCTGTTTTTAAAAATTGTCCTGCTGTTCCATCAGCGCCTGGTAATGTAAATGTTGTTGTGCCCGCTAATGAGTTAGGTGCTTTTAAACCTATGAAACTTGAGCCGTTACTTGTTCCTTCATTTAATTTTACTGTACCACCTGTAGTATTATGATTGCCTATAATGATTTCATCAATTGATTTATTTGTATCGGCTGTTAACGCTGAATTTGCTGTTAATGTTCCTGCGACATGGTCTAGCATGTCTGTAAAATATTGTCCACCTATAACTGTAATATTGTTAGCGTCACCATTTCCATCAACACCACCTTCACCAATGAAAAATCTATCTCCTAGATTTCCTTGAGTACCTGTACCATATGTGTATGCTAATTCACCAAGTTTTAATGTTGCTGGAGCTGTTGTAGCCGAACTTCGTTTTATCTGAATTACTGTTGCCATTTAAAATCCTTTAAAAATTTCCACAATTAAAGACTAGTGTTCCTGTTGTAGTAACAATTTCAGTTTTTGTTACGAACTTTCCATCACTAGCTCTATATTGTAATAGCGAACCATCATCTAAAGTTGTCGTGTCAACATCACCTAATAATTTTAATTGAAGGGAACTATTTTGAGCTGCCTGAGCAGACGGTAACGCAACAGAAACTTGTTGAGGTCCCGAAGCTGTATTTACATTTATCTTGGCAGTTATATTAGGCATTCTCTCTCCCTTTATTTATAACACCTATATTTATAACGAAAAGTAGTTTAATTAAGTAGTAACTTGTGGGCTCACGGAGATAATACCTTCAATAACCCTAGTAACTGTACTAGAAGAAGTCTGTAAAATCTCCAAATCGTAAACATATCTACCTTCTTCTAAATTGCCTGTCTGGTCAGCAGTCAAAGCTAGTGTAATTACACCAGTTGTTGCGTCACCAGATATAGTACAAGTCATTGCTGTTCGTGTTCTTGTAGAGGCAAATCCCTTGGACATCTTTGCCGAGGCCGTATAGCCTGTTAAATTAAAGGGATTTCCATTAGAATCTTTGACCGTAACATCCGAATTGAATGTTGCACCTTGGTCAACAGTTAAATTTGCAATAGCAGCCATTACTTACCAGTTTCTTTTTCTACTAAATTCTTTATTTTTTCGTTATAATGTTTTGTTAAAATTTCTATTTTTTCTAATTCAATATCATGTCGGACTTTAGATACCTGCAATTCCTGTCTTACCACTATGTAATTTTGCAACTCTGGACTAAAAGTCTTTTCATCATACTCTTTACCATCAATTATCACACTCACTTTATTCTCCTTTATAGAATATTTATACTACTATTTATACGACATAAATAATAGTATGGCAGAAAATAAGCTTGCCATTTTATATCTAATTTGATATACTTATAACTTATTAATTAATAAAGGAACTGAAATGAAAAGATATATTATTACCCTATTGATGTTGTTATGGTCTCATACAGCATTCGCTGGGCAAACCACTATAGTAAACGCAGGAAGTGATTCAGGTGCATTCCACCAAGTCCTGACTATGGTTGGACAGAAAATAGACCACAATTTCGTACAAGCAGGCAATCCAATAATGGCAGAGAAACATTTTGCCAAAGGAAATGTCTTGACTATGTGGAGTACAGAATGGCCTGGTGACGAATCAATGCCATCTGTAGTAATGGATATGCATACAGTAGTTGCTGTTCAAGCATATGAAACTATTATGTGTAGTCGTAAATACGATTCAATGGACGATATGATTTATCGTTCAGGAAGTAAACCAATTAAGATAGCAACTTGGGGTGACTCACCTGTTATCAAAAGATTTCTTGATGGCCTAGGTATTGATTTTGAAATCGTACCTTACGGTGGAAGTGGCGATACTGTTAGAGGTTATCTAGGTAAAGACGCCGATACAATTTTTACAATTCAAACTAAACAATCTAAAGTAGAGGCAGACGGAACTTGTTTTGCTTTTAGTGCTGAAGGTGATTTAGATTTTGCATTTGTTGATGTACTGTTATCAGTTAACGCTGAGGATAGTGTTGTCAAAGAGTTTAGACATATCATATTAGACTTGGCACAAACTGAAGCGTGGCAATCTGCATTTGAAGGTACAGCTACCTATGTTATGGATTGTGATAATGCACCGGTACTACTTAACAAAATTAATGCAGCTATAGAACTCAATAGTAACTAATACATTCCTGAAGTTGGTTATTAACGGTCTGATATGTTTTTAGCATATCAGATTCGTTAGTACCAGTTATAAGTAAAGCTGTTCTAGCTTTTGATGATACAAGATGAGTATAATCTGGAATTTCCATTTCAGGTTTTAACTTATGATTAGTTGACACCAAATACTCCTCTAAATGAGATAAATCTTTTATACTTTTAATTCTGCCTGGTTTCAAATCAGACATAACCCAATATATCTGTTTCTTATAATCAAAAGATTTGCCTTGCAAAATTCTTGGAATCATTGTATTATTATGTACATCATCCATTTGTTGTAGACCTTGGCCAATTCTTGGATTACAGTCTATCATTTTCACATTGTTATCCCATTTATAAAAATCAGGTCCAGAAAAAAACATATTTCTTAAATGCAAAGAAGCAACTAGTCTTTCAAAAAAATTATTAGCAAGTTGTTTTATGTCCGTTGGTACATCTTGTTCCTTAAAACTCATCCATTCAGTACATTTAGTTTCATACCTATATTCATCAATTTGATTATATGCAACTTTACCTCTAACCCACAATAAATTTTTTAAAATTCCACTTTCATTTACATAGTAATATGGACCCCACATTTCAACTTTAGTTGGTAATTGTTCTTGAGCCATATAATAATTAATACGATTATTAAATTTTGAATCTTTCCAACCAATTTTATTATCAGTAAAAAATGAACTATCGCCAATTGAAAGTAAAAACTCTCTTTTATTTTTAAAAGAAATATAATTTAAACCTTTACTTTTTCCACCCGAACCAATAACAGGTTTTATTATAAAAGGAGACTCTTCAAATCTATCTAATTGTCCTGAACTTGTAGGTATAACACTAAAGGGTATTAAGTTTTGAAGACCTATAATACCACACCAAGCGTCAAACTTTGCCTTATCAGATAAAATATCAGCCGCTTTTTCTGATAGATTATTTAATCCATATTCTTTTTCTAACTTAGCTTGTATTGGTAATAAACTTTCTGCAACTGTAAAAATTCTATCATAAGGTCCTACAATTTTATCAAAGTCCTCGGTAACCACATCTACTTCCTGACCAATAGATTTCAATGCTCTTGAAAGACACTCCCATTTATTCCAACCTCTTCTATATCCTAAAATTAAATTACGCATTTAAATAGATAATGATTATTACCAAAATCCTCCTTTTGTCTATAGTCTAAATGAGTTAAAAAAATATAAGCATTCTTATTTACTATCTCAATATAGATTGGTGGTTTAAATTTTCTTATTGTATTCTCTGCACCTTTTAATGCTTCTAATTCGTGACCTTCTACATCCATTTTAATAAAATCCACATTATTAAAATCATAACTATCTATTGTATTGGTCTCAACAGATACATTTATTGGTTCTTGTATAACCTTTTCTTTTGTGAGTTTTTTAAACTCTATTTCCATCTCTTCAGCATTATAATGTAAAGTGGACATACCTGTAAAATAATTTATATACTTCATAGTTGCTGTACCCACCTTGTCAGAAATTGCCACTTTATTTAAAACAACATTTCTTTCCACCATATTTGCTTTCCAACATTCTATATGCTGTGGTATAGGTTCAAACGCTATAACTTTTGTAAATTCTTTTGCAAGTCTTTTAGACCAGATACCAACATGAGCACCAATATCCAAGGCTACATTCTTTTTATTAATCTGTTTCATTGTAGATAAGAAAGGTTTAAATTCGTAACCTACACCCCAACGCCAACCACACTTGTCTTCATTTGGTATATAAAATTTTTTATCTGCCGTCAATATCATCCGTATATTACCATTACTCTCATTAAGTTATCCCAAAACAAATCTGTTAAAAAATATCCATATAATATTGGAAAAGTATCCAATCTCTTTAAATAATAACCTATTATACTCAATGCAACCAATGATATTAACAACCACTCTCTTACTGGATAAATGTAAATACTCATTATAGAAATGAATAATACAATACCATACACCAATATATTTTTATATTTCTTATATAGATGTGCTAATTGACCTAACAGATTGAAGCAACTCCAAGATAAGATTAAACAGATTGTCAATACAACTGGAATATAATATAGTATATCTGTAAAATGGTGCATTGTGTCCGTACCAAAGGTGAAACCTTTAGTTACAATCAGATAATAAATTAATACTTCACTACCCACAATTGGTATGCCAAGTATAATCAAAGGTAATAAAGAACTTAACGCACCACTATTATTTGCTGATTCGGCAGCTGCTATTTTCTTAATATCAGTTTTGACCAAGTTAGCACTTAAATAACTCCCTAAAATATTGGTTACTCCTGGAACTAAACCACACCAAAACCCAACAAAACTTCCTACACTTGTTGCTGGTAATGTACTTGGCGCATAACCAAATTTCTTAATCGCCCTTTCTTTACCAATTTTAACATCTCTGAATTTCATTAATTCAGGTATAATATACAAACCAATCATCACAGCACTAAAAGGAATACCTAAAGTTAAGTAATCAATACCAAATGTCCCCCAAGTTTCATATGTCGTATTATCAAATCCTATTTTCGCTAATATTCCACCAAATATAAAAAGAGGTATTGTCTTCCATATTTTTTGTTTTGATAGAAGAGTTAATAATAAAATTGCTACGCATATAATACCAAGTTGTAAGGTACTATTATAGAATTGAAATATACTATAGATACTTGGAAGAAATAATAAGAATAGACCTATTGCAAAGATAGACCCTATTGTACTTGAAATTGCGTTGCTACTTACAGCAAGGTGTCCTTCTCCTTTTAAGAATAAGTTATGTCCGTGCCTGGCAGTAGATACTGCTGAAGCGTCACCTGGTATTCCATAAAGAATACCTGTAACTGAATTGGTATAATTCGTTGTAATAAGAAGTGAAATGTAGAAGAGTAATATATTAAAAGGGTCTAAAGTGAATAGTAAAGGATATAATGTTGCAATTGCCAAAAAAGGTCCTGCACCAGGTATAACTCCAAAAAGAACTCCTGATAATATTCCAAATAAACACCATAATAAAGAAAGCATTATTTTACTTTGCCATTGTCCAACATATGTAAGAACAAATCTTTATCCCATTTTAAACAAATCACTAATAACATTATTCCATCTTTCATTGAAAAAACACTATGTCTTTTATTACCATTAAAATACCAAAGAGTGCCACTATTACCTTTGATAAGTTTGTCATCATATATCCATTTAAAATGGTATTCGTTAGAATTAACAAATCCAACTAATCTAATTTCTTCATAACTAAAATCATGTTTATTAACATCAAAGTGGTCTGGAAAGAAACTGCCTCTATCCATTCGTAAAAAATGGCAACGAGTTATCCATTTCTTCCAAGGCTCTAAAAGTTTTTTTAATTCGGCACTTTCAGTCCATACTGGTGTAGGGACATCTAAATCTTCATTCTTTATTGCCTGACCTGTTTCAATTTCGTAATCTCTTAAACTTGTTAAATCAGGTATGCCAGAGAGACCGCCATCAATACTAGTTACACTTAATCCCCACCGATTATTAGGTTTTTTTGGATTGTATCTTTTCCAATCACCATCAAATGGTTTTAATTCTTCTAATACTTTCTTTGAGTTGAAACCTGGAAACTCTATCCAGTCAGACATTGTATATAATCTAGCTAACGCCTTTTCATCATCAAGCATAATAATCCTATTATTTAAAGTTTAGTAAAAGTCAATTCTTCATCTATAACTGGTAGGTTATTCTTCGCTGTTAACCATTCATTATAAGAGTCTTCATTAGCAAATGATTTAGTGTGCGTAACCGATTTTTTATCTGCTGATAATGTACTATACTTATCTAATACAAATGATGAATCATTATTAAGATGTTGAGTTACTTTAGATTGGTCATTTGCTGAAGCAAACCAAAAATCAACTACCGTATCATAAGTTACATCTGGTCTTGTTGTATTTTCTACTTTCCATTCTACTGAATATGCCATTTTTCCTCCATATCTATTTATCTTATTTGTTCATGGCCTAATTTGCCTTTATAATAATATTTCTTAATTTTTGCCGTTTTATTATCACCATCATCTTTCACTTCACAATGTTTTTTACAAACTGGCGGCAATTTATCTATATTACTTTCTATTAAATGTTTTTTAAACTCCTGCCATCCATCCGAATAAGTAATTTCGTTTATATTCTTAATCTTACTTAAAGATAGTTTTGGATTTAAAATCATTCTTTTAAAATTTCCATTATTCATTGTCGGAGGTTGGTCACACCAACAACAAGGTACTAACCAACCTGTAGCAGTAACAGCTGCTTCCATTCCATACATACATTTTGGTTTTATCTTAACCATTGTTTTTTGTAACCTCAAAAATTCTTTTCAATCTCAAACTTTCAGTCTTCGGCATAAGGGGGTCATAACCATCCTCTCCCTTAGCGTGGTCCCACCGTGAAGATATATTTAATAAAAACATTACACCATCTCTTTCAGCCATTGACATTGCTTCCTCTACATCATATTCATTATAAGAAAAAGGTATGTATTGCCAAATAGGTGGCCAACTTTTCAAATGTTTTTTAGACTCTAACATTACCTTATATAATTTTTCACCATCTTGATGAATTCTATATTTGTGACTATCTTTAGGTAAACCATCAATACCAAAAGTCCATTTTGCTTCATCATTAGCTTTAAATGCTTCAATAAACCAATCAAGAGATTTATAAGAGGACGACACATGAATTGAAGTCCTTTTACCTTTTGCCTTTATTAATTTTAAAAAATCTATAAATTTTGGATGATGAATTGGGTCTGAAACTTGACCACAAAAAATTAAAAAACTATAATAGTCCACTATCTTCTCAAAAACTTCCATTGACATATCACTACCAGGAATTCTCATACCCCTCTCTTTGTAATAATACCTCAAACATCTAGGACACTCTAAAGGACATCTATGACTAATATCTAAATTTACCCAATCCCTCTCTTCAAATATAGGGTTCATTTTAGCCATAAAATTCCTTTATATCTTCCCAATCGTGTGGTTTATTAGTAGAGTGTGTAAAATGTACAAACTTAATATCTGGATGAAATTCTCCACCCATATAGATATAATCATTACCTGTTTCTTCAAAATATCGTTTTTGAATTTTAGCTTTCCACTCAACTAAATCAAAATTTTTAACACCTATATCCTCTTTAGCACACCATCTACACACCCAACTTTTAGGCACAAGTTTCAATTTTAATTTTTCTCTTACAGTATCCTCAACAAAATGTTGTTCACCATTTACAGGTCCTTTTGATATTCCTATATTAATATAATGTCGTTGCCAATATACTGGTTGTTTCATAAACTTATCGTAAATGTATTTGCAATCTTTTGGATAATACTTAAAGAAACCACCATTAATTTTATGTCTTTTACCAGAAGTATCTCTCCACCAACCAGGTATTGATACAAATTCTCCCCTTTTTATAGGATAATCAAATAATTTTTTATAATCATTCACTAATACAACATCAATATCCATTACACATATAGGTTCATCAATATCTAATTGCATACCCCACATCTTATTCCATTGCAATTGTATTTTATCATTTATAGGTTCCCTTATCCATATGAACTCATGCTCTGGCAATTTACTCTCTAAATATTTTTCATATTCAGGTCCATATTTGTCACCAATTCTGACTGCTAAAATCTTCATTTCCAATTCACAATTTCATCATACTTTGGTAAAGGTACATAACTTTTATGCCTTGGTTCTTCATCTGCATAACCTATACCAAGCATAAAGGCTATATTTTGTTTACTAGTTCCTTCATAATGACCAAACGCATAATTACTTTTATCTGTTATTCTATTAATTAATAATTTAGCATTAAGAAAAAAACATCTACAAAATGAAGCTTGCAATCCTTTTTCCTCACACAAGTAAGCAGTTGTTATACCATGCATAGACGCCTGTATCACCCAATCTATAGCTTCTGGACTGCTAATTTTATTCGTAAATATTTTATCTAATTGACCTGATTGTTGATATGGTGATTCTTTTTGACTATCTGATTTAAAATCTGGTTCATGGGTATAAACTAAAAGATATGGTGCTAAAACTTGTGTATTAAAATTACAGTCCTTAACTTTTGGATAACCTTTTTTTCTATTTTCTTCTGAAACCCACTCATCATAAATTTCTGTTAATTCTTGGATTTTTTCTTCGGTTTGCGGCTTTTCTCTAAATCGGTTTTTATCACCACCTACCGAACTAATAGCTATTATTCTTTTATCTTCTTTATATTCTGGACCAAAAACATTAATTCTATAACGGTAAAAATTATTTTTATGTGGTGTTAAATTATGAGCAGTTTGTAAAATTTTATCTACTATTTCCTTATCAGGAATCTTATCAGAATAAAATTGAGTGTTATGTCTTTTACTCATTAAATCTACTACCTCTGCTTGTGGCGCACCATATTTAAGAACATCATTTATGTTATTAATTAATCTATCAAGTTTAACCTTATCTTTTTCTGTAATATGTTTACTTAAAACTTCACCTAATTTATCATTAACTATAACAGCATATGGTCGTTCAGTAGGTCCTAATTGTGATTTAGTACCATTCCAATATTTGTTTGCTACCTGAATCGTTTTTGCAATGCCACCAGTTTCTAAATCAGACACAATGGCGTCATAATTATAACCAGTATCTCTTGCACATTTAGAATGTCTTACTTCATTATGAACTCCTGGATATTCTTGATTAAACCAGTCCATAACTTCTTTTATTATTTGTTCTTTATTCATTTCTTTTTTACACCTATTATCATATACCTAGTAAAATTTAAAAAAGGTTTTTCATATAATTTTACATCTTTTAAATATTTAGAATACCTTTTAGCAAATTCCTCCAAACTATCAGAACAATTAATATGTTGTGGTGAGGACTTGTAATTATTACTCTGTAAAACAACTAAAGTACCTTTAGCAATTTTACTCATATTAGTGTTTAAACCCTCTTGCTCAATATGTTCGCAAGAAGTATTGATTACTATAGAAAACTTTTTAAAATAACTATTTGTATTCAATTTGGTAATATCTTTTTCTTTATAACTGACAAAACAAGGCTTACCTTCTCTAATATTTTCTCTATCTTTATGACCAAATAAAATTCTTGATATTCTTTTATTTTGTGTATCATAATCAACAATATTAATTTCACCAATTTTCGGTTTCCAATCTCCGATTTGTAATCTAAATTCATCTATTAAAATATAAGCTAGGTAACCATACCAACCAGCCAACAACGATACTTGAAAATCTCCTTTATCAGCTTTCTTGTTTACAAACTTGTGAGGATACTCATTTAATTTTTCAACGAGCCAATACTTACTCTTTGTTTGATTCTCATTTAAAGAATTACAGGCGTCCAAAAATCTTTCTGGACACTTTCTTGCTATTTCAGAGAGAACTCTAATTGTTGTCTGGCTGAACATCACTATACTTTCCGTTATAAATCATTATTGTATTATTTTTTATGCCTTCTTGCCAACTTGATATTTCATTTGTTTGGAATGTTCTATATTTTAAATTTATTCTATTTCTTTCATTAAATATAAATCTATCAATACCTGAATATAATCTAATATATAAATCTCTTTTTTCCATAAACCTTTCAAAAATTTTATATGAATCTCCCCACCTCATTACCGAACTATTAATAAAAGTATTATTTCTAAAAACAAATCTATCAAGTGACATTAATTTTGGGTCAACCCAACTCATAGAATTTATCAAAGTTAATTTATCAAAATCTTCCTCATTCCAAACTAACCAATCAATGTTGCCATTTATCTCAACATCTAAATCAAAATACAAACACTTACCTATTTTAGAGAACAATGTCATTTTATTCCAGACACCGTGTAAATATGGTACAAATATTTCTTCATCATAATCTTCTTCAGGTTTGTCTGTTAAACAATGAAATTTATGTTTTACGGTTAAATGTTTTTCAACAGAGTCTTTTAATTTCTCCACAAAACTTCTATCGTACTTTGTACCCCATTTAACACAATATACATCAACAAAATTTGGATTATTTTTTACTATAAAATCAGCCATCAATTAATTCCTTATAATAAGATAAAATCTCCAATGGATTTTTTGAACTTCTTATTTTACCTTTCAATTCTTTATTATCATTCTCTTTGATTTCAGGCATTTCAAATATATGAACCTTTAAAGAAAACAACATATCTAAATGTAATTTTTCTTTTGGATTATAGTCCAAAAGAATTTTTATAAAATCTGCAATATTAGTCTTATGAGTTTTAAAAATGGAACCCTTTATTTGAGTCTCCACCATTTCTTTAATTTGTTTTACATATATCTTATTTCGGGCTAGAGTTGATTTGGATATTTGTTCACTAGAATATTCTTTAATTAAATCTTGATAATTTGGGTGTTCATAATCAACAGGTAAATAAAAACTTATTGCTTTTTTACCTTCTTTATAGATAACTTCAATTGTATCACTATCAGCATTTGTATAATATGCTTCAATTATTTTTCCACTAAAGACAGCCATTAATTTACCACCCTATTCTTTTTAATATAATCCATTAATTCATGTTGAGGTTCCCAACCGTGAGTAGTTAATGTTGTAATATCAGCCTTATTATCTTTTCTTTCATTGTGACCACCAATTCTTTTTTCAGCAGTAATTCCAAAATGACCGATAATATCTGTTAACTTATTTGTAATACCTGTACCTACATCTATCACACCTGTGGCATTTGGAAAAGCTGTAATATTATTATGCGTCAATAAAGAATAAATTGCTGAACAAACATCTTCTACATGTATGAAATCTCTAGTGTGATTTATATTAATATATGGGACATCATTTCTCAATATTTTTGGTATTAACATTACCTCTCTAGCACCAGGTCCATAAACAGTTGTGAAGCGCATACCTAAACTTCCAGGTGGTGCGATTTGCTCCATAGAATATTTACTCATAGCATAAGGATTCCGCCACGGTTCCTTAGCCGTACTTGAACTAGCATACAAAATTCTTTTATCTTTATAGTGGTCAAATATTCTTTGACTTACTATTACATTTTGTTTCCAGTATTCTGTTGGATTGTCTAAAGATTGTCTTACGCCAGAAAGGCCTGCTAGATGAATAACAATATCTACATCTGGTAATTCACAAGTCAATAACTCGTTTTTTTCTCTAAAACGACCTTCTTTATTGTCAATACCGATTATGGTATATCTATCTTTAAGATATTCGTAAAGGTTGGAACCAATGAAACCACTAGAACCTGTTAATAATATTTTCATAATAATGTACCATTATAAACTAAAAGGATTGAAATGTCAATCCTAACTCTTATTTATTCTCAAATAATATGTGCTCGCTGTTGAAGGAGTACCATCTGGAAACTCTTGTGCTCTGTAATCGTCTGCATTAACAAATCTTGTTTGATAATTACCAGAACCTCCAGTTAATACTGTATTTGCAATACCAGAACCTCTAGTTTGACCTGAACCAGTTACACCCATATTATAAGATATTGCATAACCATCAGCTGATGAAGCTGCTGTATATCTAATCCATTCTTTTATCAATGCTTCAAAAGTTGCTTCTGTAAATTCTTGCAAATCACTATCCGTTCTTACAAAATAAGGTAAAGTATAAGATGTGTCACTACCATTTACTCTAAACAGATAATAATTTGTAATTGTTGTAGGTTGGTCTAGTGTTTCAGGAATTGAACCTGCTGTATAAGCAGCTGTATCTGCTCTTGTATCTGTAAAAATTGGTGTGTTTGCACCACTAACTTCCGTAGCGCCTGCTAAAGTTGTTGCTGTGTGTATTGTATATGTACCAGCTTGTTGAGTTGTAGTTGTAGCCGCTGTCAATAAATCAATAGCAGGATGTAAAAAAGTATCTTTAACATCTTGCAAATTCATTGCTTGAACATGTCCAGTAGATGTATAATAAACTGGCCAAGTTTTACCTGTATCAGTTGTAGGTGTTACAGTTGCATTTGTATGACTTATTTTATCGTAAGTGACCGTAACTATTGAAGGTTCGGCTGTTGTTGCCTCACTTGGAAAAGCAGTTGCACTTGTTGAATGGGCACCCGCTTGTAGTCTTGTATCGTCAATAGCAGTTAAGGTTCCACTTGAACCTACTACACTTAAAGCTACTCCTGGGTCCGTTGAATACTGATAAACTATTTGGTCAACTATTTGGTCAACTTGGTTAGAAGACATTTCATGTAGATTGCCACTAGATAGGTATAATGGGACTCTTACTGCCATTGTTAATTACCTCCCTATGTAGCACTACCAAATATCGTCTTTTGTGCTACTCCAGCAGAATTGTAAATTATTAAGCTCACAGCAGAAGAAAATATAGTTGATGTTGCATAACCAGTTGATGTATCCAGAATGATTGTTCCTGTAGCGTCTGGTATCGTTACCGTTCTATCAGCTGTAGGGTCGGTAGCAAATACATCCGTTTCAAAACCATCATCTGTTGTTCCTTCAAAAGAAAGATAAGAATTGAATACTGGCCACATGTCCATTTTAAGAACACCATTAGAAGCACCTACTTTTTTAATTGTTCCTCTTCCACTAACATCTAATATTTCAACTTCACCACCTTGTAAAATATTACCATGCCATCTATCATTAACAAAAAGTGTAGTTGAATCTGTAGAACGAATTGTATTACCTGAAATCTCTACTGTACCTAATGTATGTAAAGAACCTGTACCTGTGATATTAACACCTGTAATATTACCAGTTGCTGTTACATTTTCAGCAACATTTAATACAGTTGAATCTGTAACTGATATGGTGTTGCCTGTAATTTGAACAGTACCGCCAGTTAATGTCGGTGCTGTTAAAGAAGTAGTAATAGAAACGGCGTCTGGTAAACCAATAGTTAAAGTATTTCCACCAGATACAACAGTTTCAATTTCATTTGAAGTACCTAATAGTTGTACCTCTTCACCACCACCCACAATTTGAGTAGTTGATGATGAATCTACCATTGTCCAACCAGCAGAAGATGTAGCAATACTAATAGTTTCATTCATTGCGTCAACTAAATTAGTTGAGCTAATAGAACCTGTTAGATTTGCTATATCGCCAAAGTCGCTTAGACACATAGCGTTAAACTCTGTTCTAAACTTCTCTATTGTATCTGTTACTGCTATATTTCTTACGGCCATTTTAACTTACTATTTCCTTAATTAATTTTTTAATTTCTCGTAATTCAATCTTTAGAATATTTATCTCTTTAACTGCATTTCTTATTTCATCACTATGATGTTCTCTTTCCCTCAATCTAGTCATATAAATTGCATATTCGGACCTATTGGTATTAACAATAGCATTAGATGAAACATCTCTAACTAAACTAGTATGTCCTTCAACCTTTAATACATTACCCATATTATACCGCCAATGCAATTCCTCTCATATCTTTAATTCTTGGTGGATATGATGATATTGTTCCTTTCATAACTATTTTAATTTGAAATGAAGTAAAATCGTTTATACCACTTACTGAATATTTGTACTCTCTAAATGTATCGTCATCTTCAGCAGGTGTTACCGTTAAATCAGCGCTACCGTCTGAATTAAATGGCAACCAATTTAAATCATCAATTTTTCTAGTTTCAGCACCACCAGTTGTTCTATAATACAATCTGACATCCGAACTTGAACGGATATTTGAAGTTAATCTTATATCAAGAGCTGTAGAATTATTTTCCAAAACAATTGGTCTTGTTAAATAAACAGCCGCTGTTGAACTTCCAGTTGGAGCAGTATCAGCAACAAAGTCTGGTGTATTACCAGTTGTTGGATTATTTACTCTATTTTGAATAACAAAAGCACTCATTCTTTGAGTATCTAAAACTGGAGATACTTTAGTATTAGTAGTGTTCATAGTTAAAGTAATAAACATTGACTTACTGCCCGACATTTCATTTGTTTCATTAATTGAACTTGCAACCATTTTTGGAGAAGTACAATATACATTATCATTTGATACTATAGAACCTGCATTAGCAGCCGCTGTTAAACTAAATTCTGATTCTGAACCGTGTAAAGATTTACCAGTAGTTGGTCTCATCTTATAAGTTATACTTGTTCCTGGTACAGCCATTGTAGCAAGATTTATATTAACAACATCAAACAATCTATTTTGCGTTGCTGTTACCGAAGCACCACCAACATCACCTGTAGCATTTGCTGTTCCAGCAGTTGTTATGTCATAACTATCTAGGGTTATATTTGAAATACTTGTAAATGTTCCATTAATATCACTATGAGCAATTCCGTTATATGTGCCTGAATCTACTCCTGCAATAGTCACATTGTTATTTGTACCATGCATACCGTGGTTTGGATGGAAAACTCTAACAACACCTGAAGTATTAGTTGTTCTAAAAGGATTAGTTTTAAGTGTTCTTAACGGCAATTCATCATTAACCAAAGTAACTGTAGCAGTTGCATTACTGTATTCTGCTCTTCTCATTGTAAATTTAACATCTTCATTTTGTTCAGGTGTCCAAGTTGAACCATTTTGAGATTTAAACATAACACCAGCATATGGTTGTTGTGATATTGTTCTATCGGAACCCAATACTGTATCGCCCACTCTTCCAACATAACAAGTATAAGCATTTGAATTTGCCATTATAACAAAACAATACTCAACATTTTCCTGTAAATATACAGGACTTGGGAAAGTAAATTTAGTTGCTACTGTTGCGTCTGTACTTGTATTTACTGAACTTGGATTTAAACTCAATTCACTAAAAGGTACAATTCTATTACTTGGATAACCATTTACAACTTCTCTAATTTGTAATGTTACCGGAATATTAGTATCTTTAGAACCAAAATATAAGTCCATTGAAGTTACATGTACACCACCAACATCATCAATTAAGAAAGTTTGTGCTAATGGGTCAACCCAACCAACCGTTCTTTCAGTTTGTCTTGTTCCTGTTCTTGTAATACTTCTATTTTCATTTGTAGCATTTCTTTCAAGTCTAGGTTCTCTAGTTGAAATAATAGTTTCTTGTACTGTTTCTAATATACCTCTAGCAACATAATCTGCTTCAGCAGAAGTTTCTACATCCGAACTTGTATCATTTGTAGATGAACTTGTTAATCTGAATACTCTAGTACCTGTACGCCATCTTGGATTAGCATTAACTGTTGGGTCAGGTATTGCAAAAGTACCTGAACACGCACCATTGGCGTCTGTTACAACATTGCCTCCTAATGAACCAGCTGTAGGTGTTACATAAGTTGAAATATCTATATTGTCAAAATATGGATAAACCCTAGTATTAGGTTTCATTCTTGTTCCACTAAATGTTACCGTTCTACTTCTAATAAATGGAACAAAAGCAACATTGACAATTCTATCGCCTATTGAATTTCTTACTACTTGAGGAACTAATCTTTGTCTTAAACCTGTTCTAGTTTGCTGTACAGTTTGAGCTGTTTCTATTTGTTCTCTTACAAAAACTCTTCTACCACTTTGTCCACTACCTGTTTGTGTTCTTGCAACTTCTCTAGTTGCACCTGACCAAAAATCTTGCCAATCATTCCATACTGTTCCTATTTCTACACCATTTAAAGCTTGATTTCCAAGACCAGAAACCAATGTATCAAAACCACCAACATTGTTTATTACCAACTCTGGTCGTCTTTCAGTTTCTTTCCATTCGTCTGTAGGTGGAGTTAATTCAACTGCACCCGACCAAGTAAATACATCAAATGGATTTACATTGACACTCTTACTTGCAAAAGGTTGGTCAATTAAAGTTGTTTCTGTATAAGGTAAAGTTATTAAATCACCTGTTTTTATATAATTACCATCCGTTCTATCACTAGCTGTTATAGCAGTACCATCATCATCTGCTTCAATTAATTGTACAGCGTCTTCATTAAAAGTTGGTCTTAATTCACCACCTGCCATATCAATAGCTGATTTGTAATCTACATTACCTACATCACCAATATTATGACCAGAAAAATTATCTACTATAAATCCATTTTTGAATCTATCAAAACCATTAGCGTCTTGTATTTGTAAAGATTGTGCTGATGATTCTAATAATGATAATTGAGTATAATATTCCAATGTTCCAATTCTATTTTCCAATTTACCAATATCTCTCATAGTAAATCGTTTATTATCTATTTTTTTAACTGTAATAGAATCTGTAGATAAAGTATAAGCAGGTATTTCAAGTGTATATAAATGCATAGCACTATCAAGATTATTAGGAACTTGAGGATTTAATGAACTAGCACCTTCTACCACTTTAAACGCACCTTCTTTATCCATGAATATTTTATCTATTCTTGGTATATAATATTCAAAATCTGTTGAAACATCTGAACCGAATTTAACAATATCAACTGTTGAAGCACCTGTTCCATCATAAGAACGGTTTTGTGTACCAGAACTTAATGTTGAAGCGTCATCTACTCTTGGTCTAAAATCTAAAGTATCTCTTAATTCATATGCTTTTCCTGTTGTATCGGAAGTATAACTTGGAATATCTGCATAATTTACAACACCTGAATAAGAGTCTACATCAAAGTAATCTCCTGAACCGTGTGAGAAATAATCAAAATTTACTAGTAATCTTCCTGTTGGAGTTATTGCACCAGTTTTTAGTTTAATTCTTCCAATATCATAGAAGTTATCTCTTTGTCCTGTATCTAAATCAAATCTATCTATAATATTAGTATCACTAGCCGTTGCAGCTGTAGAAAAATCAGCAGCCATATAAATGTTATTAATTCTATAAACATCTGCTTTAGCTAAACCAATAACACCACTCTCAATAATTGATTGAGAAGTTTCGTGATAAGTTGAAGAAGTATTTAATGTTTTTGTTTTAGAATCTGCAACACTTCTACTAATTGTTGCTAATATTTTTACTTTATGTCCTTGATAATTAGTACCAAAGTTTAATGTTAAAGTTTTACCTACTGGCGAACCACCTAGTGTGAATATTGTTGCTGCTAAATGGTTATTACCACTTAAACTTAAAACATCACCAACTGCACCAGAACCTCCAGCACCAGTTGTCATAATAGATACAGCAAAATCTTTCTCTATCAATCCACTAAATGTTTCATTTGTTCCTGCTGTAATTGTTATATCACCATTTGATGATAATGTTCCTGTAAAATGTCGTCTTATCGCAAAGTTTGTATCAGTTATACCTGAATTATCAGTTGTCTTTAATGTCTTAATAGTTTCATGTGGCATTTCAAATAGAGAGATATTTTTGTTTGCGTCTTTTATTTCTCCTCTACTTCTAGTTAATTGAGATTTAGTAATATCAGCACCTGCACCTACTGGTCCAACCATTATTTGTGTATCACTAATAACTGCTGTAACTATATTTGTTTCAACAACAGGAGTGTTTGTTGTATATGTAATTTTATCTCCAATTTTTAATTCTTCCGTAAATCTAGTACCAAATCCATCATATGTTTTAGCGGCACCAGCGGCAGATATTGTACCTGTTAATGATTTAACAGTTGTTACCACATTTGAAGTATAAGTTGGTGTACCTGGTTGACCAAGTTGTTTAACTGCTGTAAAATCGTGACTTGTAGCACCTTTCATACCAATTGCGTTTGCTTGAATAGTTGCTGTATTACTTGATGTTCCACCTGTGATTGTTTCACCTGGAACAAAAGTACCTTGTACACTTGAAACTATTACAACTCCGTGAGTTGCGCTACCACCTGTTCCTGCTGATGTACAGTTGACAGTAGTTATTCCATCTTCTGTATATAATTGGACATCTGTAGTATTAACTTTTCTAATTGTAAATGTTCCACCAGTTACTACTGTTGAATCTATTGCCCAAGAACTTCCAACACCTGCTATTTTAATTTGTTGTCCATCTTTTAAATTATGAGCACTAGTAAATTGACATACACAAGGATTAGCTGCCGTTACATTTGTAATTGGCATTGTTTCAGTTGTTGATGAATCTTCCTTAACAGCAGTAGCACCTGAAGTACCACCTGTAATTGTTTCTCCATTTGTAAATGTTTGAGCTTCTAAAATATTTAAATGAGTAAACATTTCTATATCAAATAGATAATGTTTATAAGCAGCACTTTGTAAAGTCGTACTAGCAAATATATTACTTGTAGCAGTACCAGATGTATATTCAAAACCTCTTGACTTGGCTCTACCAATTGTTTTTACACTAGAAGCTGTGCCTGCATTTTCAGTACCTCTTGTTGCTGATATTGTATCATATAAATTAACTCTTTTATATGCTTCAACATCACCAGAAACAAATCCTATATCTGGAGAACCATAAACTGTATCAACATTTACATAATTACCTAAATCAAATCTTGTATTGAAATTATTATATGTTTCAAAATCTCTTGCTTTATTAACTGCAACAAAACTTGTTCCAATAGTTTCTATTTCATAACCTCTAACATATGCTTTACCAGGACTTAAACCTGCAGCTATTTTAGATTCTAAACCACCATTTCCAGCTGTATAGATACCTCTATTTGTTCCTGAAAGTAAATGTTCTCTTAAATCTAAATCAAAATCTCTTACTGCATAATCACCTGATTCATCAAAAGTCCTACGAGCAAAAGTATCTTCTAATATTGCATATTCGGATGTTCTAACTTGATTTTGAAGTATACCATTTTTTAATCTTAATATCTCTACAAAATTTTTATCGTCTGTAGAAGCTAAAGTTTTCTTTGTTAATGTTAATGCAATTTTATATCTATGACCACCTGGAGCATTTACATTTGATGTTCCTGTTGCATTATCATTTAAAGTGGTATCATCATTTGGTGTTGTAAATGATTCTGTAATTGCTAAACCTACTCTATAAGAAGGTAGATTTGTATATTTGTCTAATACTAAAGTTGAACTATCAACTTGTACCATGAAACCGTTTATATAATAAACACCTGATTCAATTGCAGCCGCTGAACCTGTATGAGTTGAAGCTACAACAGCAGTTGGAGTACCTAAAGCATCCGAAGTAATTGTTTCGCCATCTGTAAAAGATATATCTGAATTATTTGTACCTGTTCTATTATATTTTACATATAAAGTATCGGGGTCGGTACCATCTGTAATTGCAACACCAACAACTTTTCCTACAACACCGGATGTTCCACCTGTGACTGTTGTATTATTATAAGTTGATAGAGTTGAAGCTGAAGTTGAAGTTAATTTAACTGAGCTGTAATTTAAATCATAACCAATTTCGCCAGGGATAACCATAGCACCTTTTTCAAAAAGGTGGTCTGATACCCTCTCTACTTGGTTCTGTAGTATAGATTGTGATTGTGTTAGCTCTCTAGCCTGTACTGCGAATGACGGCCTAAAAAGTATTCTATGGAACTTTTTTGACTCTGTAAAGTCATCATAGTAAGGTGAGAGATTAAAGTCAGTTGGACTTGGCATTTATTCTCCCCTAAAATTCAATAACCAGTTTTATATTCTCGGTTTGGTCAGCAGCTCTTGTTATAGGCGCTCTGTTTTCAATGTAGAGAATATCACCAGAGTCGTGGTCTATCTCTGATACAGAATAACCACTAACAAATACCACATTATTAATTGTTGATGTTGAAGTTGTTGGTGTTGCCGTTGCGCCACCAGCTCCTGTAATTAGATTTGTTCCACTAAAAGCAGTTTGATTTCCGTTTGCGTCAATACCCTCGTCTGCATGCCTTGTTTGAATGTAGTATAAAATACTGTTTGTTGAATCCCATTCTACAACTTTACCAATTGCACCTGTAGATGTTTGCGTAATCTTTTCATCTACGACATAAGAACCTGTAATTCCCGCTACATTAACTGCTCTTGTTGCTCTTAATGTATTTGCTGTAGCAGCTGAAGCACCTGATTCGGGGTCCCTAATTAAAGTAATTTTTCTAAAGTCATTAGCAACTGTAACATCACCGGAGTTTGAACTTTCAGTTCCTTCTAGTGAAGTATTTAACATAACAAAAAATCCACCTAACTCTTCTACTGCATTGAAACCATGTCCACCTTGTGGTGAAATAATTACATCTAACTCTGCACCCGATAAACTTGTTGCACCTGCAGCTACTATTTCAGCATTACTAATTGTTCCATAAGTATAACCTGTTCCTGCAGCTGTTATTGTTACAGCAGTTATTACACCGCCTGCAATTGTAACTGAACAAACTCCACCTGAGCCGTCACCTTTAATTGCAACACCTGTGTGTGTACCATTTGTACCACCTGTACCTGCTGATTTAATTTTGATTACATCAATTTGTCCGTCAATAGCAGCTGATGATACTGTTGAATCTGTTGCAACTGCCATAAAATCTGTTGAAAGGAAATTTGCTTGTTGTGAAGCAGTTAAAGTGTACATATATTTCCACTTATATCCATCAGCAGTCGCTAAGATTGCTGTTGATGTTCCTGTAGGTTCTACAGTTGAAGCTGCATTACCATTGTTATCTAAACATTTGTAAATATTTCTATCTGTAGTTAAGACATAAAAGCTTGCGTCAAATAAAGTTGAAGCTCCACTATTTGATGTCTGAGCAGTTGTCCCACCAGTAATATATTCTCCGTAATCATGTCTGTAATGGTCGTAAACGGTTCCAGTAGTCCAGTTGCGTCTAGGAATAGCAAAAGTAACATTGCTAGCCCCAATCTTTTTAGCAGCGAGCATATCGTCATAAGGAAAGTGTTGAGCATTTAAATTATCCGCTGGTGTTATTGGTGCTATATCAGTACCTTCGTTATTTGTTCTTGCGTCACCTCTAGTAGATGTTGCAAAAGTCTGGGGTCTACCAATTCCAAGATACATAGTATTACCAGAAGCTTCAGAAAAAGCTTCGTGAAACTGTTCCGAGTTATGAATTCTAAATCTATCTGTTATAATCGCTGGCATTTTATGTTTTTATTCCCTTTTTATATATTTATACAAGTTATCTTGCGTTTGCTGGAGTATTATTTGTACCTACCATTGTTTGACCAAAAGCCATATAGATATATGAACCACCATTCCAATTTAGACTAGCAAAGGAACTTCTTATTTTAAAACCATTAGACAACAAATCTATATTACCTGAACCATCTGATTCAGCAGCATTACCATTTGCGTTTATATGTTCATTTTCTGAATTATATCCAGACCTTTTATTATCCAACATAATCCAGTTATCTGTACCTATGTGACTTTTTACCATCAGGAAAGCCGGCTTGAATCCGGTGAACACAAATGGTCCGTCGCTTTGACCATTCCCGGTGTATTTCCCAAATTTGGAAAAGCCAGATTTTTCTGCCCAACAAAGAGCTAGATAATCATTAGTATTAGTGTTTGAACCTGCCCAAGTTCCTATTGTAAATGTAGTTGAAGTGAAAGCTGCGCTTGTACCAAACACATTTGTATCATCTGATTCGGCAGCAGTATTATTCATATACAAAACATTTGGGTTTGCCGCTGAAACATAAGAATCAGATTTTACTCCCCATAAACCAACAGCAGATAAGTTTTTGATTATTATAAATCTTGGAGCAACACCTAATCCGTGGCCAACCGTAGAATTTCCTGTCCCATTTCCGGTATATACGCTAGCAGAAAAACCTGCTGTCGTATTTACCGAGGTTGAATTTGTATTGATTGAACCATCTGTATTGGATGAACCTGCACCTGCAGCCTTCCAACACCACGCAACATGATTGGAACCATTATTATTATACGATTGTTCATTTCCTGTTGAAAATCCATCAGCGTCCAATGAAGTAATAGCAGTTGATGAACCATCAGCAGCTGCACTATCATTTGTAACTAAATGTTGTCCAGTACCATTAGCTGCCAATACACGGCATGAAAGTCTATGGTCTGAAGATGTACTCCTATTTTTAACCCAAACCAGGTCGGGTTGGAATCCAACTCCTGTATGACTTCTTGTAGAAGCAGTATTTCCTGTCCATAAAATTGTATTATGGTGTGCTGTAGATTTATTTACTGTAGTATAAGCCATTATTCGTTAAGTCCTTTCGTACAAAGCGCTGTGTAGCCAGTCGGCACATCATACTCAAATTTTCCTATTCCTGAAGCATTAGTTCCTTCTGAAGCTATCGCTGAAGTTCCAAAAACTCCATTACCGAAATTAAAAGATACTTTACCTACACTAGCAGACCAATTTCCATAAGCAACAAAATAATCTTCATCACTTGCTAAAGTTGGCATTGTTTTTGAACCTGTACCAGTAGCACCACTTGTGGGGTCTCCTGAATTTTGCCAAGTTCCATTTTTAGCAAAATAAATTTTTGAATTAGTAAAATCCATAGCAATACCTATAATGTCACCTGCACCATAAGAACTTCCATAACCACCAAAACCACTTCCATCACTAATTGTAGTTGTAGCATTGCCATTTCCTGCATAATATCCTACACATTTTGCCCATGTTGGAGAAGCAGGAGAATTATATCCTAATTCTGCATCCGTATTATGATGATTATTAACAATTCCTAAAGTAATTCCACTTTGATAATCATTAACTTTTACCTCACAATAAAATTTGCCTTTATTAGCACCTATAGTAGATACTGCTGTTAGTGAAGTTAATTCAACTGTATTATTTCCTCGTAACATAGTAGGGGTACTATCACCACCACCAAATTTACCTAAAGGGTTCATTGTAGCAAAAACATTATCTGGATTATCTTCGGTATGTGAAAGTGTACCACCACCAACTGTCAAGTTGTTACCATTACCAGATTGGTCTGTTCCCGAATTAGTATCTTTTAAAACAAAGAAACCATTATTTCCATAAGATACACTTGGAGCAGTAGATATTTTCCATTCACCTGTGGTTGCGTCTGTTGAACCAAAACTTTCTGGTCCATATGAATATCCATCACAATAATGAAAATGGGATATAAGACCCTCAAAATATTGAGCACTACCACCTGTAAAAGTATATCTACCAATTGAAAATTCTAAACCATTTGTACCAATTATAATATCATCATTTTGAGCAGGTTGGTCAACCGAACCAAAATTTGCTCCTAAACTTTCGCCATTAACATAAACTCTCATTCTATTATTTGTGGTACCGTCAGTTGTGTCAAAACGGAAAACAACATGATACCATCCATGAACATCTCTAGGAATATGATGAGAATCTTGTAGAAATTGGTCATTAGTGCCATCTTTATACCACATATACCATTTAGTATTAAAAAATCCGCATTGGACATTTATCTCATTATTACCTGTATTACGAACACCAAAAATACCTTGATGGTTTGCTAAACTTCCTCTTTTAACCCAACATGAAACAGTTGCTTTTGTTGTATTAGTAGGAGCACTACCATTTGTTCTTGTTAAATATGTTGTAGCCATTAATTAAACTGTCCTCCCCCTTGACCGCCATGAGTAACGCTTATTGTAAATTCTCTTGCTGGTCCAACTTGTGATTCAGCATCCGTTGGTGTTATTTCAAAAGTATATGTTGTAGTTGCTGTACTTCCACTTTCTGTTCCACTTATAACACCTGTACTGGTATTTAGTGTAACACCGCCTGGAAATGTTCCAGATGTTTTCGCATAAGTCACAGCACTATCCGAAGTAGCTGCAACCGTAAAGTTTACAGAACCTCCATTTAATACCGTTCCTAAAGAACCTGCTGAAGTTGTCCAACTTGGTGATGTACTTGATTGTAAAATTGCATTAGTTGAACTACCTGCCAATCCGTCAGGATTTGCTACTCTAACTCTATAATCTCCTAGCGCTAAATTAAAACTTGCTGTAATAGAAGTTGAACTATTTTTAGTAACTGCCGAAGCTGATGTTACTGCACCTGCTGAACTTATTGCCTCTACTTTTGGAACTACTGTTGAATTAGATTCAAAATTTGTTCCTGTAATAGTTACTGCTGTTAGCGTATCTGGTGGTATTGTTGCACTTATAGCTGTAACCGTAGGATAATTCGTTTGTGAATGTTCTGTTACCGAAGCTGCCGGTAAAGTTACCGTTTTAGAAGATAAATTTAATGTATTTGCTAATTTTCCTGCCGTTACAGCATTGTTAACAAGTTTAATTTCTGAAACAGTATTGTCCGAAGGTGTCCCTATAGATACAGTTTCACCTAAAACAATTATAAAGTCCACAACATCAACTGCGTCTGGAGCCGCTGAAAAAACAATGTTTGAATTGTTAAGTGTAAATGCACTAGAAGGAGCTTGAATAACTCCTGATATTGAACATAGTACATTATTTTCTGAACCTGGAACTACAGCTGCACCACCATTAACATTTGTTAAAGCAAATGTTGTAGTTGAACCGTCAGGTGTGATTGTAGCACATCTGATATATTGTCCTGAATCTCCTGATTGTCTTCCTAGATATGGCATTAGTAATTAATTCCTATTCCGTGGATTTGTGTATCTTTAGTTCCACTTGCTTGGTTTGCAAATTCTACTTTGTATCTTATGTCTGTACCACTTGTACAAGTTGTTTCACCAAGACGGATTTGTTTAACCCCAGTTGAATAAACTGGAGTTACAGCATTATAACTAGCTGCTTCTGTCCAGTTTGTACCACCATTACAAGACATATAAACCTTTAAATCTGTTCCTATTGTTGCTGTTCCAGCATTGTCCTTATACAATAATGTTCCACCAACTTTTGTTTTAGCTGAACCAACTGCGTTTGCTGATTGGATTAATGTTCCTGTTGCATTTGCTACAGCGAATTCATATGGACTTGTTGGAGGAGTAAAGTTTCCTGAATCGTTACCTACATATAAAGCGTCACCAACTGTTACTGTTGGTGCGTGTTTACAAAGTCTAAACTCATCCATATAACCTGAAAATTTAGCATTTACTCCGTCCCAACCAATACCAAAGTCATTAGTTGTATTAAAATTTTTACTTAAACTTAAACCACTAGTTGGAGCACATAAATTTCCATTAACCCAAGCTTTTAATGTATTATTATATCTCTGAATTAAAATATGTTGCCATGTTGAATGACTTAATTGATTATCAGTTGTATCTAAAGCGTCATTGTAAGTATGTAAATATAAAGTTTGTTGATAAATGTTTAATTGATGATAATTTGAACTGTCTTGACCTTGGTGACCTAGATAAGACCGATAATTTGCGTCTGCTGTGGTACTATCTAAATTTACCCACATATCATAAGCCCAATCGCCACTACCAAACCAAGTTCCACCATCTCCTTGATTAAATAAAATATATTTGGTACCATTAAAAAAAGCTGAATGGGTACCAAACTTTTTTGTACTAGCGTCAAAGGTAGGAGCATTAGATGTATCGGTTGGATGATTTGCTCCACTAGAACTATCATTAGTATTGTTATCAAAATGTAATATTAAATTTGTTGTCGCTGATGGTGTGTTTCCAGTTCCTATCGTACTCCAATATCCATTTTCTCTATCACCATCTGTTTGTGTTCCTAAATTTGTATCGTCTGTAAAAGTTTCAATAAATTGATTTGGTAAATTGAAAGCCGCTGACGATTCGTTAGTTGCTTCTCTTAAAGCTAAAGCAGTTATATCTGATTTAACTGGTTGTAAATCTGTTTCTGGAGAATGTTGCACAACACTTGATTGTGAAATCCTAGCGTCTGCTAGAGTACCGCTAGTAATTTTGTCGGCCGAAATATTAGGTATTTCAGCTGCGTCTAAAGTTATTGCTGTATTTCTTATTCTTGTTAATGCCATATTTTTTTAACTCTTTGGATTAGCATCCTTAACTGCTTGTATTCTTGTTTTCCAATCATCTATATTTTTAAAAATTTCGTCTAGTTGGTCGCCTATATCTCCATAGGCATTTTTTCTAGTATCTCTTACAATATTATTATTCTCTAAAGTTGTTGCTTCACTTTCCAATGCGTTAAGTTGTTCATCTGTTGGTTTAGATTTATCTACTGCATTCCATTCCTTAATGTAAGGATTTGAAACACCACTAACCATATCATCTTGTAACAATACTTCTGTATCAAAATTGGGCGTTCTACCTAAATATGCTATTACTTTATTTGCTAAATTTATCATTCTATTATTTTAAATCCTCCAAAATTACAATTAAGTTCGTTACCACCACCAATATTATGGTTACTTCCTTTATTATGTCTTGCATAAAGCTCAACATAATCAGTTGCATTTAAAGCTTTAGTAAAAGTTCCCCATACAGTATGCCAACCGGAACTATAACTTGGTGTATGTAATTGATTCCAACCAAAACCAGAGCCATTCAAATATGGTACAAATGAAAGCTCTTTAGAGGTCAATCCATCTGCAAATCTTATATTACCCCAAAAGATATATTTTCCACCTTCCCCAGCTGGAACTACAAAGCGATTGTTACCAGTATCAAAACACGCACCAACATCATACACTTCGGTATTATATGGAACTTTCGTTAATACACCACTAGAAAGGGATGTTGTTGATGAAGATATATAAGCATAAAAAGCTGGAGTATTAACTCCACCAGGAGTAACAGCTGCCCAAGATGTAACTCCAGAACCATTTGTTTGTAAAAATTCACTTGCATTACCATCAGTTGTTGGTAAAGTTAAAGTATAAGTTGCCCCTGAACTATGTGCTGGACTTTGAATAGTAATTCCATGTGTATTCTGTTCACAATTTATTTTAACTTTACCAACAGCAGAAGCACCATCACCTTTAATTGTTAAAGTAGGACTTGGTATTCTGTCATCAGCAATTGTTCCTGTTAATTTAGTTGCGTCAAGAGCAACTAGATTACCACTTGTTGATATATTATTTGCAAAATTTCTTTTTCTAGTTCCCATTTTATCCTACTTAGCTAAATACCTAAAATCTATTTCTGCCGAAGCCGCCGGCGCCGTTACAAAAGTTAATGTTGTACTTGATATAGTATAATCTGTAGTTGGCGTCATCAAAATTCCATTAACATGAACTAATACATCAGCTACTAGTCTACCAGATGAAATTGTAAACGCAACAGTAGAACTATCTCCTGTTGCTGTTCCATGCGTATATGAAATATACTTAACCTTTTCTGGTTGCCTTCCTACATATGACATTTAATTCTTATTCCCTTTTTTATTATGCCGATATTGCGTCAACAGCTGAAACCCAAACATCAGCTGAACTTGCTGTGTCTGATACAACTTTCAATGCGTCCCCACTATGCAAAACAAATCTTGCGCCACCATCAATAATCTGTAATGTACTGCCACTTAAAATTGGGGCAGTTTTAACCAGGTGAATATCATTTGAACCGTCATTGATATAACAGTCAACATTGATAGTACCAGCAGTTACATTAGATATGGAAATTCCCACTACAGTATCATAGCTGTCAGCTGTCATAACTGTAGCTGGTGAAGTGCCTACATTGTTTGAGGTATATCGTCTAAAGTCTTGTGCCATTTTTTTCTTTTCTCCTATTTATTACAAAGCCACAGCCATTGCAATACTAAAGCCTGCTGTTGGTATAGTAGCTACATTAAATCTTCCTTGTGCTGAACTCCAAATTAATCCATAGCTGTCAGCAACACCTGATATATTAACATCAGCATGTCTTGATATTGAATCATTTTCTGTTAATATATTTACTGCACCACCAGAGTCTAAAACATATGGTTTATCTCCTGTAGTATCATAAACAAAAGCACCTTCGTAAGTTGTCGCATTTGGAAATGCACCTGTACCAGCAAAATTAGTTCTTATTTTATTTCCTGAACTTGTTACATCAATTGTTGTAGTACCTGATATTGCACCATTTGAAATAGTTGTATCTGTTAGTGTTTGTGTACCAGCTAATGTTGCAAAACTTTCACTTTGCAAAGCAGTATTAAATTCTGCTAACGAACCAGTTAAACTATTTCCTGTTCCGCCTAAATCAAATGTTTTATTTGTAAGTGTGTCTGTAGTGTCTTTTAATACAATTGTTCCTGTAGCGTCTGGTATTGATACCGTTCTATCTGCTGTAGGGTCAATAACCGTTAATACTGTTTCATTATCATCCGAAGTAGTACCTTCAAAAGTAAATGAATTTGTAACTTCTATTGTAGCTGAGTCTATAGTAGTTTGAGTACCTTGTACATCTAAATCTCCTGGTATCGTTACTTTTCCTGCACTATCACCTTTAATCCATGTTGTAGTTGTTGTTCCGTCATAACCAGCAATTTTAAGTTGTTTATCAGCTGTTGCTGAATCTGCTGTTACTTTTCCAATAATAACATTACCTTTACCAGAAGTAATATTTTCTCCAGCACCACCTCCAACACCGACATTCCAAGCTCCTGTAGTAAATTGTAATGCACTTCTTCCAACAGCAACATTATATCCTGTTTCAGAAACTCCTGTTGTTTGATTGTTTAAAGCATTAACTCCAACAGCAACATTATATTTTGATGAGGTAATTGATTGTGCTGCTTCAGTACCCACAGCAGTATTTTGGTCTCCTGAAGTAATTGCTTTTAGAGCCCTTATTCCAACTCCTGTATTATCTTGAGCAGCATTTAAAGTACCTGTTGTTGAATGACCAACTAATATACTGTCATCAAAATTTGTTCCTTCAACTTTACCAAGTATTACATCACCTGAAATATCTGGTAGTGTTACCGTATTATCTTGTGTTGGGTCTGTAACACCTATAGTAGTTTCAAAATTATCTGCTGTTGCACCTTCAAAAATGATTTCATTAATATGTGGTGATGTTAATGTTTTATTTGTAAGTGTAGTTGTTGATGAAGCTGTAACAATTGTACCGTCAACAGCAAGAGTTACATCACTACCTGAAATAGTGGAAGTAATACCTGTTCCACCAAGAATTCCTAAAGTTTCACCTTTAGCATTTATCGTTGCAACTGTAGAGGAATCATCTTTTATCTTGATATTGGCACCTAAAGTAGTACCGTCACCTATTGCTAGGTATATTTCATCAAAGTTTAGATTGACTTTATTAGCACCTGCACGGAGATTATCACCTGTTCCGTCATTTGCTGTTGTCCCTCTATCTATTGTGTATTTGGCCATATTTTTTTAATCCTTACTACTATTTATAATGTTTTTACGGTGTGTCATCATCAAAAGTAACATTAGTATTATCAAATAATGTTAAAGTATTACTAAACAAATGAGCACTTATAGCCAATTGACTTGGAAAAGCATAGTTATGCTTTAATTGCAAAGCCCCATCTTGACTAAATGACAGCAACATTAATGGTGTGCCGTCTAAATCTGTTTTTGTTCCTGTATATCTTAAAGAATTCAAGTTTTGGAATGAATTTGCATATGAATTAGCTGATGATATTCCATAAACTGTATTGTGATACCTATTCAATGTTCCTGTTCTTGGACCTGCATAAGCATAACCACTTCTTACATCATGCGTCACTCCCGAATTATCAACAATTAAGTGTCTTCTTCTACTTAAATAATCAATTACTAAACCTTCTCTAGTTAGTGTAACATCTCTAGTATTTGCTGAGAATGGGTCCCTATAATCATCACCTACATCTACAGAACCTTTATCTTTTGCCTTTGCTCTTAAAGATGTTCCATCACTATTTGTTCCCAATCTTCTACCAAATACTGTTAAGAATAAAGTATTTGCAATTTGTAAGAATGGAACCTCTTCTCTACCAGATGATATACCTTTGACAGGACCACTAGCGGTTACAACTATTTGTGATTCAATATCTACTTGACCTGTGAAATAAAAACCTGCTGTATGCATTGTCTTTTTAAATGCGTCCCTCCAATCAGCGATGGAACGACCAACCTTCAATACATAAGAAAAATCTTGATAGTATAAACTATCTTGTATTCTCATTGTTGTTTCAGAAAGTTTACCTCTCTCACTAATAAATCTTCCATCCGTATCTACAACTGATTCTACATTAATTGAAGCAGTTGAATTGTCTAATTTTTTAAGTGTACATGTTCCACCTGTAGAAGCTGTTAATATTTCATTTAAATTAAATGTACCTGCTACATCTTTTATTCTTAATAAACCTCTTGTAGAATCCCATTCTGCAATAGTACCTGTAGCCCCGCCTGCGCCTGCAATAGTAGCAGTTTCATTAATTATTCCTGAAACTCCTGTGACAATCATATTATTGTAGAAACCTAATGTAGGTGGAGTAGGAGATTCTTCATAACTTCTACCCAATTCTACAGTTTTTAATTTTACAATTTTACCAATATCATCACCATAAGCTCTAACAGTTGCATTTGAACCGGTTCCAGAAATAACTGAAACTGTTGGTAAAGATGTATATTGTCCACCAGTATTTGTTAAAAATAAATCTGTTATTTCGCCTACATTATCTCCTGAATCTTGAACTATAACTTTACCATCATAATGGTCACCTCTAGTTGTTTCATCTTCTAAAACAAGTCTATCACCTGTTGACATACCAGAACCACTTTCACCAGAAAAACCTCCATTTACAATCTTAACAAACCCAGCAGCATTCTTACCATTGGTAGCTGTGTTAACAAAACTTAATGAATCACCAATTGTATAATTTGTTCCTGCATTATCAATAACAATATTTGTAATTGCACCAGGTCCTATTTCTTCAACTTGAAATAAAGCACCTGTACCACCACCTACTAACTTAATTGTATCAACAGTTTTATTTAAAGAACCATCATTAGTAATATTTTTTGTTCCAGGAATACCTGTAATATTTGCTTTGATATAATAATCATCTGTATCGGATGATGTACCTTGAATTTCCTCACCAACAATAAATGCGCCGTTCATAGAATCAGAATTTAAAATTATTTCATCTACTGTATATACTCCAATTTGAAAACTACGACCATTTTCAATAATTGCTGTTGCATTTGAAGTTTGGCCTGTAATTGTTCTACCAATTAATTCCAATGGGTTACCAGCTGTAGCAATAACCCTCATAACTTTTAATGAATCAAATTGACCATCGGATGCTTTAAGTAGTTGTTCTCTAGGATAAATTGTTTCGGAATTTTCACCAAACAATAATCTAAAAAATATTTCATGTCCTCTTACAGTACCTTTTGAACGATAAAGTGATTTAACATTTTTAATTAATTTTCTTTTATCTACACCAGCTGCTAAATTTTCAGGAAGAGTTACTAAAAACTCATCTCTCATGTGTGTTAAGAATTGATTTACAACTCCATCGGGGTCCCTAAAGTTAACCAAGTCAACAATGTTATTTACAGGATTTGGTTTATAATTATTAACTGTACCATAAGCATTTGATGAATCACCAATTATAGTTTCACCATTAACAAATTTATTTTGTGATGTTATGATAAGTCTATTATTATTTAAATCTTCAACTAATACTGTAGCAGTTGCTTTTGATGTTTGACCTGTAACAACCTCACCTCTGGTAAATTTACCATAAGAAGTATTTTCTAATAGAATTTTATCATCAGCGTCTAGTGATGTTCTAGCTGTGTCTTTTCTACTTGCGTTTAATATTAGATTGTTTAATTGACCTGTTTCAGATTCAATTAAAATTCCATCGGTTGATAGAATTGAAGTTACAGATAACTCTGCTGATTCTAATAACTGATAATATACTTTTAAAAATTCAGCAAACTTGGGGTGGTCAGCTACTACAAATTCTGGTAGTTGGCTATTAAGTAGCGTTGAAATTTTATCATTAAATTTTGCCATTGTTCATTAATAACTTGATGTTGTTGTATAACCTACACCAGCGTCAGCAGAACCTCCCACAAATGTATCAGCTGTTACGGCGATAATTGAATTCGCTACATCTATTTCTACAATTTGAGCTCTTACTGGAACAATGTCATTTGATTTTGGGACAACCGTTAATTCAATTTTAACTGAAGCTGCTCCCCTAATATTTGATATAGAAGCCACATTTAAAGAATTTAATGTAATTTGTCCTGTTGCATAATCAATTGTTCCTTGTGTAGAACTGACATATGTTTTTACACCCGATACCAAATAATATAATCTAACATTACCTGCGCCATCATCATTAAAAAACATTTCATTGTCATTACCATCTATTTTAAATCCTGATGAACTTAAAATACCACCTTCACTTGATAAATGTCCAGAATGTGGATTAAATAATGCATTTCTGAAATACACATTATATTTTGTTGATGTTAATAATGTTGGTGTAAAATCTTTTCTTATTTTAATTGTTGTTATGTTTGATAAAATACTTGTATCAGTATTATCAATTAAACCGGTTAATTTTGAATGGCGATAAATTGAATCAAACTTTTGTAAAGTATCTGTATTATAATCTGTTATGGTTGATGTAATATCTGATTTTAAAGTATCAGCTGATTTAGTTGTTGCTGATGAATTATATTTAACTGTAGATGTTAATAATACCGAAGTTGTTTCGGGGTCCACAATTTGTGGTGCAACAGCAGCCACATTATATGGTTTTAATTTATTAACTATATCCGTTTTTGTTGTTTCTGTTATAGTAGAACCTGAAGCAGCTTTAATACCTATGTTCACAATACCATATCTTGGAGTTTCTTCATCTTCTCCTCCCCAAGCACTTACTGATAATGCATTTGGATAAATTGATTTAACCAAACTTTCATAATCAGTTGTAGTAACTGCTCTATCTTGAGCTGCATATTGTAATGGTGCGTTAAATCTAATTGACTCATTTGTTTCACCATCAGCCCCGCCTTGAGAATTTGAATTAGTTGTTATAGTAACATCTGAAAATCCACCAACATTACCTGATAAAGAAAATGAACTTGCATTATTAGAGTTTGTGGTATTTGTTACAATATATTCTAAAATAACAATGTTACCATCTCCAACTGCTTTACCATTTACACCATCACCAAAATAAATTTCATATTTACCATCTTGGCCTTCTTGTATGAAATAAACTTTTGATGTAGAGGTTACATTATTATATCCACCTGCTAATGAATAGGTTGCTGTTGTTGTATCAGAAGAACTATTTTGAACTTTAACTAATAAAGTTGATGTATCAGCACTTGCTGTTGGTATAATAAATTTTTGGTCAACATCTGTAATATCAACTGTATATTTAAAAGTTACCAAACTACCTTCGTAAACAGGCACATTTGAAAATTTATAAACACCACTTTCTGGTGTAATTGTAGAATCTGAATTAGTTACATACTGATAAGATATACCATCAACTACTGTTGTAAATACGGTACCTTTTAACATTGTAACACTAGAACCTGAAGCATTGTTTAGAGTTACATCTAAAGAAGACATAGGCGCTCTTGGAGATGATGGAGTATAACCAATCATCTTTGCTAATGATACAATATTATTTCTTATATCAGCACTATCTAAATACAATTCATTTGTGGACATATTTGCCAAATAGGCAAGATAGTGTGTATTGTAGGATAGAATATCTAATAGAATTGAAATTGAACTACCTTCAAATTCATAATCCTGAAATTGTGATTGACCTTGTAAAAAGGATTTTAGGTTTAATTTGATTGCGTCAAAATCGTAATCTGATACTACTAACTTATTGGACATCTATTATCTTACCCTCTGTAAAAATGTTGATACTTTTTGTGGACCTGGAACGCCAACAATATAAAAATAAATATCAACAACTAATCTATTGTTGTCTTGGTCATCATCAACAGCAACATTCTGTAAATCAATTCTTGGTTCATAGTTAAGTAAAACTTCTTCTATTTTTCTTTGTAAGAATATTTTAGTCATAGGTGTAAAGTTTTCAAATAACAACTCTTTTACACCACAACCCAATTCTGGTCTAAACGGCCTTTCATAAAAATTAGTTTGAACTAAATTTTTAACAGCTCGTTTAATAGCAATAACATCTTCAACTACATTTACATCATTAGTAACAGCATTTCTACTAAAGTCTAGGTCTATGTCCCTAAACCTTCTGGAATTTCTTTTACTTGTATTTTGAGTTTGTGAATCGTATATTGCCATAACGGTAATATTTATACGACTTTACTAACCATTTGCAAAAACAGTTGATGAACCTTCAATTAAAGCTCCTGCGTCTGTACTATCATCTAGTCTAGCAATCTTCTTACCTACGACATACACATTTGGAGAACCAACATTAACATTGGCCACATGTGGAGCACAAGGGGGATTAGGTGGGAATGGATGTGATACCGTTGGGTCAGTAATTCTTGCAATTAAAATACCATTTGCAAAAACAGTACCTTGGCCAGGTGTATCTAAAGTTGTTGTACCCACACAAGCGTGACCAGTTGTAGTGGTATCTCCCTTTCTACTCACCTTTGGCATTATACTACGCCAATATCCAGATAACAACTAATAATATAACAACATATACTGGTACTTTTGTATTCACTAACCAGTCTTTTGCGTTTTTTAAGTGTTCGTTCATTTGATTTCTACCTTTCCGCCAACTGCTTCAATTAAAGCTTTGATTTCTTCTGCTTCTTCTTTTTCTATATCGCCTTTTAGTTCTTGTGGAGCACCTTCAACAAAATTCTTGGCTTCCAAAAGACCCATATCTTTGATTTTTCTTACTTCCTTAATAACTGCTATTTTACTTTCGCCATAACTAGTTAAAATCACTTTTAAAAGTGTATCTTCTTTTACTTCCTCAACAACTTGAGGTTTTGTGCCTTGTAGAATCTGCTCATAATTTAGATTCCACGCTTTTTCTAATTTTTTTGCTAAATCACCAGCTTCTAAAACTGTTAATTTACCTAATTGTTCAACTAAAGTATCTACTTGACTCATATTTTTCCTTTTTTACTATTTATCTAAAAATTACAGCTCATTAATGCTGACTTCCAATCAGTTTTTGATAAATTATCTTGATTTTCTGTAGCCGATTCGCCAATATTTTTGTAATCTGGCGAAATTTTGCAATTTTTAACACTTCCAGAGCAAGAATTGAGAAATAAGAACAAAATGAGAACAAAATAAATCGTATAGTGTTGAAAAATAAGGGTTTTTATTTGCATTTTTTTAAAAAAGTGCTTGCCTAGGCGCTCCATTTAGTGTATAATATACCTATATTATGAAAGGAAAACACTATGAATACATTTTTTAGTATGACAGCAATAATCTCTGCTATTATGGCAGTTGGTTTCATTGAAGATTGTGGTGGTCATTGTTTAGGAAACGATAACTGGCCAATGTTCTTTGTAATGTTTGGAATTACGATAATTTCAGCAATATTATCAATCTACACTTCACAGAAAGAACAAAATGAAATATAATAAATCACTTCCTAAAGACAGACGAAGAAAAGTCTTTGAAAGAGTTGTAAATCCCTTATTGATTAAGTATCTATTAGACCCCTTTAAGTATAAAGGTAGTTGTATAGCTGCAAATATTCCAATTAAGTATTTACCTTATTTCAAAGAAGTATCCGCTTCAAGAAAAGCAAAGAAATTGAGATATAGATATAGAGGAAAATCAAAACCTGGATATCAAAGACCTCAATCTTTTTGTCATCTATATGGCGCTGATACATTTTCAGTATATTACAGATAATTTAACAGATAATTCAGAAGACTGCTCGTAGCTCAATCGGATAGAGCAACAGCCTTCTAAGCTGTAGGTTGGTGGTTCGAGTCCACCCGAGCAGGCCAATTTCTAAATAGAGAAACTAGTTCCACACCCACACGAAGATTTTGCTTTGGGGTTATTAAACACAAAGTTTGCCCCAAATATATCTTTCTTATAATTCAATTCCATACCCATAATATACATTTCATAAATTTGGTCCACCAATAACATATCATCAATTACCAAATCTGTATCACTTGGACTATCTTCAAAAGTCCAATCATAACCAAAACCAGCACAACCACCACCCTTTACAGATAACCTAACATATTTTTTGTTATGTTGTCCTGTTAATTCTTTTATATGGTTCTTTGCGCCTTCTAATATTTGAATCATGTGAAATCTACCTTTTGTGAATTAGGATAATATGGCGTATAACCTTGTTCAGCCGCCGATTCATCATCTTCACCAATAATACTATTAACCTCTGGCACATAATGTTTAAGCATTCCTTCCACACCATTAACTAAAGTTTGTTTAGACATAGCACAACCAGAACAACTACCTGCCATTTCTAGTGTTGCAACACCTTCATCAAAAGATAAAAAATTAATTGTACCACCATGTTGTGCTACAGCAGGTTTAACCTTATCTTCTAAAATCTGTTTTATATCTTTTACTATTTCTTCTTGTGTTCTTTCCGTCATTTTTTTACTATATCAGGTTAATTACATTTTGGCAAGTCTAATATCCATATGCTGTTGGACTTGTTGCTATATCGTATGCGACCTGGTCTTCCCAATCATCTTTATTAGCGATAGTTAATTGTCCCAATTGTCTATCTAAAACCGTGGCAACTAAATGCACTCTGTCAATTTCACTACCATTAAAAAAATTATGGTATTGTCTATTGTCCGTAATATAACCATTACCATTTGCCGGCATATGAAACGCCGTATCCTCAATCACCATTATGCAACCTTTATTAGTTATGATAGGAATATGCAATCGCATTTCGGGGTCACGGTGCCATGATAAACAACTTCGTGGTGGTTTCATTAAAAACCGAACACGCCCTATCTTGAATCGTCTTCGCATATCGTGATAGACTTGTTCAACATATGTCCCCTTGAATTCGGGACATATTTCCGTATAAACGCTTTCGTCAACTTCTACAAGTCGTTGTTCTTCCTTGTTTGATTCATCCGGATAGGTCCAATAACGGCCTCGTATTCTGCTATCAGTTGTAGACCGTTCATCACCTGGAATTCTGTTAATGGAAATTGCGTTAAAGTCTGTCTTGGTTTTATCATCTGTTGAAAAACCCTTTTCCTTTTTCCAATGGAAATAACACTCTTTAAGTTTTGCAATATCATAACCTAATTCAACTTCCTCATGAAATTTATATTTGTGGTTGTCATCTTGGTTCATATCCACTATTTATACTGGACAACATATTCCTTATTTTAACCAAGCAACTCGTTTACCATCTTTTATGCGTTGGTCGTGAATTTCTTTTGTAGAAGGATATCTCAATGCCCAAATGCTAACACCTAACATTGTCAAGCCTGTCCACAGGACGGCATTGAAATTTTGTAATGAATACCACATAATGACTAATGATATGGACATCATAATCACCATTGTGTATTTTGCGTAAAGAGGAAACACCCGATACTTACCCCAATTCGTCAGGAAAGGACCAAAGTATTTGTGATTGTATAACCAATCGTGCATTTTCTTGGAACTTCTTGCAAATGAAAATGCCGCTATCACCAGAAAGATACTAAAGGGAATGCCGGGGGTTACTACACCAATGTAGGCACAACCCAAGCAGATAAACCCTAGAGTCATCCATAAGTATTTCTTAATCTTATCCATTATTATCACCTTATTACCTTTAATAGTTTATTCATCTTATATTTATACGAAAAAAATCTCGTTTCTCCCTCCGAAGATTCCGAGAGTCCGAGTCACTTTCTTTCCTGCATTTTATCGTTAATGTTGATTATCCATAAACTGGCCGTCTTGACAAACCAGAAAGGAAACAATGCGTGAATAAACGCTATGCAACATAACAGAAAGAATATAATACTGAACTGCAACGCCGTCACCATATGTTGTAGATAACTTTCACCAACACTTGATGGATGTTTTGTAAAGATGTTTATTTGAATAGACCTTTGAGATAATAGTAAATGAAATGGATGTGATAACTAATTTTAAAGACTATGTAATATAAGAGTTTGTTCACCAGAAGATTGCATTCCTAATAATGTCATCCATATACCAATACAATTTATACGATACGACAATCCCTAGACAAATGAATAATATAGTTTTGTAATGCATACGAACACTTGTGTTAAAAAATTGGCCTCTAGGACCATGGAGGTCCTTTTGAAAACGGACACCGATATATATAAGAATCGTGTCCTTGAGCTATAAAAATATCCAAGGAAAAATTTCTGTAAAAAAGAATTCACCGTGTCCGTGTTCAAAACCAATGAATCTCTATAATACTATTAATAGAAGTGATAATATAAAATAACAACCGATACCTATAGCCATTGCAACTCCTATAATACCTGAAATGTAGTATATTTTGTTCAACATTCCTTATAGTATTTAGGTGGGCGAGGAATTCCAGGTGGAGAATTTAATAAAGGTTGCCATATATAGCTAATGATTGTTATTGCATTTATAGTTTAGAAAAAACAAAAAAAATCCTAATAGCGTTTTTCTGGTGGGGCCATTTCGGTTTTTAAGCTATTCGTTGAGGTCTATTCTATTTGCTTTGACTTTGTATGTTTGGCCTGTGTGTAATACGGCCTGTTGTGTATTGTCCGTTGTTGTGCCGCCCACATTCACCAGTCTATTACCTTTTACATCCACGGTGTAATTGCCATCTATGTCCAGGTTGTAATCACCTTGCACTTTGGTATTCATCTTACCTTGCTTTAATACCACATTCATATCGCCTTTATCTATTTGTATATTCACATTGGCATTCGGACCTATTTGTATATCGTAATTATTATTTTCTTGGCCATCCTTGTTAATGTATATCTTATGGCGGCCGCCTATGGTAATATCGGATTGGCCTGAAATAATCTCTTGCCTTTTGCCTGTGGTTATGTTATAATGGTCGGCCTTGATAATATTCACCTGCGTACCATCTGGCGAAATCTCCTGTGAGGTGCCTGTTCTATGCGCCGTGAATAATCTTTCCTTATCCTTCGTATCGTCTATTTCAAATATGTGGCCGCTCTCACTCTCAAAGACATGGTTGTAAGGGTAAATGGCCGCATAAGGTATTGTCGGTTGGTCCCAGGTATCTCCGTCAGAGGCCGCTATTTCGGTATCTGCGATAAAGTTTTCCTTTTCTACCACATCAAAGTCGGCCGTGGGGTTGCCAGTCTTCCTTGTGAGTTTTCGTAATTCAAGGCCTAGGTGTGGTTGCGTAGACTCATTAACGGCCAGTCTATTTGTGTCCACTTCATCCTTGTATTTGGGATAAACTCCATTCGGGTCATAAAATCCTTTTTCCTTCTGCGCCAGTTCTACAGGTTTTCCTGGTAAAGTACCGATTACCATGGGCTCCTGCATGTTTTGGCCATCTCTGAAATAACCGAACACCCAAGTCCCCTCTACAACAAAGCCTGGCGAATGGCCAAGTCCTGAAATACCCGAACTGGTAATCGGGTGAATTAATTGCGACCACGGCAAATCTTTTGTCGGCAATTCGTCTTTGTTTTGCGTATGAATACCTACACAGCGCACTCGCAAACGGCCAAGTTTCTGTGGGTCTTGCCTGTCCTCAACTACGCCGTTGAACCAGATAAACCCATTTCGTCCTAAAAAATTATTGTCAATCATCTTATTTTTTCCGATAAATGCCTGCTTTTAATGCCCTCGCCATACGCATTTAATTACCATTTACTCCATGTTTACGCAAACGGCTGGTCACCTTGCGTATTGCGTTAATCCCTTTACCTATGACTGCGCCAGCATTGCGTAGCAACCTTGAAGCGCCGTCTGATACTGCTCTGTAACCTTTGTAAGTATGTCTTCTCAAAGGTGGCCTATGCGACCTCTGAGCATATTTCCTGTTGGCCATCTCTGAAACATACAGATAAACTCTCCCTAACATATCCCCTAACATATCCTCCGCTCTTGGCCACTCTTTTACAAGCGACCTATTAGTTGTTTCTCTTCTCATATCCTCATAGTCCATCTGATAGGCCTTCCTAGGCATATACATTGGCCGCTCTAATGGCCAGACCCTAGGTGCGCCGGACTCTCGGACTCTCTGATATTCTCTAAATAATCTATGCTTTTTCATCTGCTTCGTATATATCTACCTTCTTATCGTTGTCTTTACCTACGATTAATGGGTCGGATTCAGCAGGATATGGCGTCCTAACGCTATCCTTGTAACATCTGAGCACCATTTCGTGTGTTTGTGTTTCCACCGATATGGTATGCTTCAATGACATAATCAAATATCGCCCACTCGTATATGGATTTTCATCTATCTTATCACCTGGTTGTAATATAGGAGCGCTAAAGTTAATCACATCTCCTGCGTTCAAACTGGTATTTCCATACACCAATAGAGATAGATTCATATTTTTAAATGCCTGCCTCTGACTCACCGTCTTTTGTAACTGGTCAGCAGAGAAATCATAGTTATCGTGGACTTTACTTGTATTAGACACCACTAACTTATGACTATCAGGATTTTCAAATAATGCCTTGCCGGTGTCATTCAAATTGGTATCCGGCGTAATCATCTTATCAACATCATCTGACTCACCAATGGATTCTAAATGAAATTGTGTCTGAAAATTGTCCTTATAGTTAAAATCTGTTGTTGTAATCGTTTTATTAAATGCGTCATGGGTTATCAATTTATTGGCATATAATCCACCTGCAATATTAGATATAATGTCCACCGGTTTAGCAAATTCATATCGTATTACGGTCATCATACGACCTTCAATATCCTTTACCTCATCCTTTGGCGAATCTTTAACTGCAACAATTCTGGTTTGGAAATTCCATCTAGTTGGTCTTCCAACGGAACTATTCATAGCCAACATACTATCTAAACTTCGGAAATGATACCCTTTTGATGTTTCAAAAAACAAATAACCTGCACTATTATATTTACCTGCTACGGATTTGGATGACAAGAATTTAATCGCACTAAATGGTTTCAAACTTGGTATAACATATTTGGCATTTGTAGCAGTTGGTTCCACTAAAAACATCTTCTTGGAATTCAAGTATTTCTTTTGCCTTAATATATCCTCAACAGCATTCTCTATCGGACCTTCATATGCTTTGCTGACCGTAGAAACTTGGTTATTATATACTTCAGGTGAACAGAAATAGATTTTATAGAATTGACCTGCATTATTTGAGGGGTCTTTTCGTATTCGGTCTACCTTGTATATGTGGAATGGTTGACCATTGTCCTCTGTCATATCATAGCCAGGTAAACCAGGCGTATTAAATTTAAGTGATAATCTTTCTAGTCCTGTTAATGGGAATATTGTCCTGACATCCTGCAAATCATAGACGGTACAACTACCAATAATGGAGTTAGTAAATATATCCTCTGTAATTGACATTGTTAAGGTAATACCTTTTATGTCAATAAATTTTGGTGCGCTTTCTTCTTTATCTTGTCTGTAGGAAATTATTGATAATTCGGAGAGATTATATTTACCAACTTTATCTAATATGTTTTTTTCTAAATGTTGAGTTGCCATGAGTTCATTCTATTTTCTTATCAATCTTACAAATTCTTCTTCAAAAGCATTTAAATATGCTGGTAATAAAATTCTAATTTGTCTTTTCTTATCCTGTAATCGCCTTTCATATTCTATATTTGATACTGCGCCAGCACCTGCGTCTGTTGAATTACACTCTAACATATGTGAATAATCGGAAGGACCGTTACCTTTTTGTGGTCCACTATCTTGTATGCGTTCATAATGGTGTATGTCTTCAGCATTATCATATTTGTCGGCAACATACTGTTGGAATACATATTCTTCCAACGGCCAATCATAATACCTATTGACAATGTTGTTGACTAGTGTTATAACCCAAAAATAATCTGTATCACCATATATTTTGTATGCAATATCTTCAGGTTTTTCACCTTCTGCTATATCGTAATTATCAAACATAGTAACATTTTTTTGTATCTTACTTCTTGCCTTGACTCTTCTAAAAATATCTGTTACTAAAACTGAATCATAACCTTTGCCTCCCATATCATATAACATTTTAGGAAATTGATGAAAATATTTTGTCATTATGCGCCTGCCTCAATGTCCTGTTTAGTGATAATTCTATCTTCTAACATACCAACGGTTAATTTAGTATGAACAGGAGTACCATCGCCAAAAGTAGACCATTCTCCATCTGGAGAATAATCAACATCAACAGAGGTACAATAACAAGCACCAATTTTATTTAAGTGTGGATTTTCACCATTATTATACATATAACTAATTTTCCAATAGTTTGGTATTGTAAATACAGAACCTAAAGTTTTCTCTGCAAAACCTGGTGATGAATTGTATTTAAATATTGCGATAACCTGCTCAACTGCCTCAGCCTCTTTTGCATTTCTAGGCCAAAAATCAAATACAAATTCAAATGTTCTTTGGGAAGGTGAAGTATAAAATGCCTCGTTTCTAGGATTAACTGCAACGCCAGCTCTTTTTGCCATAAATCTAACGGGGTCACCTTGACCAGCAAGTCCTATAAATTCACCTAAAATTGCTTTTGCTTTTCTAGCAGTAACTCCAATAACTCCTTCTAATGCGGCCTGAACCTTATTAGCAGTACCCTCAGCACTCATAATTTCTTTTCCTGCTGCCTCAATATCACCAACTAATCCTGTTTCTTGGTCAGCGTCATATTGCTGTGTGTAACTTACTTTAACACTAGGAGGCATATACAATGCTATACCAGATGTTGTAATAGAATGTGATGGTGTTTTTGCTGAAATCTTTCCTGATTGTACATTATGTCCGTGCCATGTTATATTCTTTTTATAATTACGGCCAGGAGGTCCCTCAAAAACAGTACCTAAATGTTGTGTTTTATTTTGAGCGTCTAAAAATCCACTTGTTTGTGGACTATAACCTATAAATCCTGATTCAAATAATATGTAATGACCTAATTCATTTGAACCTAAATCTAATGGGTATTGTACAGGATTAAATGTTAATGGGTTTTGTCTTAACCTTTGACTTGGACTATCTGATATGTCAAATGGTCCTTTCTTCAATAATTGAGCTGAAACTTTACCAGCGTCTTTCTGACTACCTGAATTAAACTTGTTAGCTAGATGGCCTACTGCTTGGCCTATCATAAAGTTTACTATGCTGTTTTTTAAGTTGGTTATCATTGCTTATAAATAATCCTTGTATAGTAATATTTATATAGATTATAGGTACATTATGAGAAAGAGTTACAAAGGATTATTCAAACCAACTCATCCAAAAAAGTATGTTGGTAACACCAATCAAATAGTATATCGTTCATTATTAGAGCGTAAATTTATGCGTTATTGTGACCTGAATGATGATATTATATATTGGGCAAGTGAAGAATTGCCAATCCGATACTTCAATCCACTAGATAAGAAATATCATAGATATTTTCCAGACTTTGTTGTTAAAACTATAAAGAATGAAAAATATATGGTTGAAATAAAACCATCTAGGCAGGTTGATAAACCTAAAACTCCAAAGAGAAAAACAAGGAGTTATATGATAGAGTCATTTAACTATATCAAGAACCAAGCTAAATGGCAAGCCGCTAAATCTTATTGTTCTGATAATGGTATGGAATTTAAAATAATTACTGAAAAAGATTTAGGTAAATACTAATATCCTCTAGCCTGTAAAGCCGTATTATCCCAATATGAATCTATGCCTGTATTCAAACTGCCACTATAGGTTTGATAATTGACATTTTTCTTTTCATTAACTTGTTTATTAGAAGCGTCTAAAACTACAGCAGTATTACCAGTATTAGAACCTGCGTCATTAATTGTTTGTGCTTTATAAACCGTTTCTGTTGTATTGCCTTTTACATCTGTAGCAGTAGTAGTAGCAATATCAGTACCACCATCAGCAGGTTCAGTTCCACCTTTTGTCATATGTTCAAACACTCTTTTGTATGCCTCTGCTGGTGATTCTCCACCTGGCCAACCTGCTTTAACAGCGGCGGCAGCGGCAGCTGTAATTGCTTTGAACATTTTACCCATATCAAGTAATTTTTCTTTTATTGCCGGAACATCAAATGTAAATAATCCTTTAAACCAACTTTTTATTTTTGGTATAACTCCTTCTTCTTCGCCACCTCCAAATATGAAATCTTTTATTTTAAATGGCTTTTCGGGGTCGCCCCATGTAAATAATCCCTTTACCCAGCCTGTTACTGTTCCTACCAAACCTGGATTTTTATCATCACCAAGTAAAAAACCTTTTAGACTAAAAGGATTTTCGGGTGTGCCCCATGTAAATAGTCCTTTTACCCAGCCTACTACTGTTCCTACTACACCTGGATTTTTGTCATCACCAAGTAAGAAACCTTTTATAGTAAATGGCTTTTCGGGGTCGCCCCATTTAAACAAATCTTTAACAAAGTTAATTGCTAAATTCACCGGTGCTGTTACTATTGAAAATAAGAAATCTGCCGTACCACCTACTAGAGCAGTAATACCTTTTGTAATTCTTTCTAAATCTAATGTGAATATACCTGTTACAAAGTCAACTAAACCACCTACTGCTGTTTTAAATTTTAAAGTTATATCTTCACCAAAATCTTTAACAAATTTAGCCATTTGGTCTAAACCTAAAAACTCTAAACCTTTTGCAATTGCTGAAGTTGCCAATCTGACAAATGTTCCTATGAAACCATCTACAATACCTTCAACTGCACCTCTTATACCATCAACAATGCTACCTGTATCTTCATACTCTTTCATAAATCCAGAATAACCATCAAATATAGCCAGTATTGCCGTAATAGGCAAGAATAATTTACCAATAAATCTTGCAGCCGCTTTTAATGGCCCCAATATTTTAGATATTGCACCGCCACCGCCACCGTGTGGACCTCCACCAGCCATACCAAATACGGCGTGTAAGGCATTTTTCATAGGTGCCATTATTGTTTTAATACCATTTCCAATACCATGTAAGGCTGCAACTGCCAATGTATATCCTTTTGAATTTCTAATGTATTTTACAAAGTTTAACTTTTTAACTTCATCTGCTAAACCTACAAATGATGGAAATTTAATAGCTTTAAATTTATTTAATGCACTTGTTCTTAATTCACCTACTCTTAATATGAAATTTGATTTGAATAATCTTAAACCATCTGTTATATTGTCTATAAATTTAGCACCTAAACCGAATGTACCAATCTTTGCAACACCTGAAGCAAACTTGGCCATACCTGCTATAGCTCCAACTTGTGTTGGCAATCTCAAAATATCTTCCATATTAATAGACTTCATAAAGGCTGCCAATGCCGTTAAACCTGCACCTAAAGCCAACCAACCACCAGGCACCTGTTTGCCGGCGTCTGCCATATTACCAGCAACGGTTGCTTTTGGTCCTTCAGGTTCTTTATCTCTTGAAGCTTGGTCTGCTAATCTTCTTGCCTCATCTTTATCAAAGACAAACATAGATTTAAGAATACCAAACATACCGGTATTTGTTTTATGAATATCCTTAAGCGTATTATCTACAGCAAATTGACCTGCTTTATATGCCTCTATTATTCCTTCAGGTATAGTAGTTAATGCTTTACTCTCTGCCATTTTATTGTACTATCTCCACATCTGGTCGTGTCTTTGCACATGCCGAACAATCACATTTCTTACAATCGCAATGTGAACAAGTTTCTGGACAATGCGCTTCGCATTTACAATTCTTACAATTTTCCATTTACTTTTTGCCGTTAGGTATTTTAGCGCCTGGTTTACCAACATATAATCCAAAGAAGGCAGCGCCAGCACCAACTATGGTTGATATATACATTGCTTGTGAATTCGTTGGGTCGGGTAATTGCATAAACCAAGTTACTGATTTATAGAAGGCATAGATATATGCCAACATTACCATTCTAGGTATAACCCTAAACTTGTCTAATAGACCTGCCGTTTTATTATACCAAGTAGGAGCATCCTCGCCTGTATCAGGAACAAGGTCACTCTTTGCTAATTCGTATTCTTCGGTTGTTTTTTTAACCTTAATTAAATCGTCTGCCATTTATCTCCTCTTAGCTGCTTGTGCTTCCTTCTCTTGTTGCTCTTTAATATGTTGCATTAACATATCAAGGTAAATCTCCCTCTCCCAAGGTACCATATTCTCCAACTCCGTTAAAGAATATTTATGATGTTGCATTAAAGCAAAATTAACACTATAATAATTCTCTAGGGTGTCATGTGAGAGGGCGATACGAAAAAACTTTGTAGCCCCGCCAGCATAACTTTACTTTTAACCTTTGTTTTAGGGTTAACAACTTCAACTTCATGCTGTAATTTAGGCATAGTATTAAAGAATTCCTGAACCTTTTGAAAATGGACACTTGATAGTCCCTCAATAAATTTGTTCATATCTTCTTTACTATAATCACTAGCTTTATGTAAAGTTTCACCTTCATAAATTTCATGTATTGTACCAGCAATTACATCAAACAACTGTTGTGTTTTTAATGTAGTTGCGTCCACTTGTGGGTCAAAACTATCAATAGTAGGATACTTCATAATAATTTTAACTTTATCATCAATCTGTATCTGATTGGTATGTTTATCATCAACTTGAACCTCAACCTTTGATAAATCAACTTCTACAGGTGCGTAGGTTTTTTTATCATCTGGACATAAAATATTTAATTTTGCAACTTCACCAACTGACTTAGCTCTAATATTTAAAAAAATATATTCTAAATCAAATGTTGGTATTGCTTCAACATTAATTGTGCCGAATGTACACGCATGTACAATATCTTTTAATGCTTTGGTAACCCCTTTAGGGTCTTCGGCTTCCATAGCCATTAATAAAATCTTTTCTTCTTTTACAAGAAAAGGTCTGTATTTGACCTGCACATCACTTGAAGGTAATGTCAACTCATATGTCGCTGTTTCTAATATAGGCAATGCCATTATATTACTCCTTTATTATTAATTATGGTAATTATTTACCATGTAAATGGTGGAAATACTCTACCACCTGTCGCCTTACCAATTGGTAAGTTTCGTTTGATTGTTGATAACACATCACGACCAACTCTCCGTATTTCAGGAGGTAATCTATTTAGTATGCCACCAAACAATCCGTAATCTTTTGAAGCCTTGATTGTAGGCAAATCGCCCCAAGCTTGGCCTACTGTTGCGCCGTTTACTTGGTCAATTGTTAAATTTTTCCAAGTTCTATAATTCAAAGTGATAGGTATATTTGCATATTCACCAGCACCATAACTATAAGCAATTGAACCGATTGTTTGTGGAAAAACTTCATACAATCTAACGGCGTATGTAATTCTATCTCTATCTCCTTCGGCAGCAAATTGACCTAATTGATATATGTCCATTGTGCCAACATAATCATCATAATATTCCATATTGTGTGTATCAATATCAAATACTTTTTTCTGCCAATGTTCAAAAAATGCTCTTTGTCTTAAAAACTTATCACCATAAAATTGGCATTCCAAAGTACCAGGAAATTTGTATTTTTGTGGCATTGCTCTGCCAGGTCCATACATTCTATGATTAACGGTATCTATATCACGGCTTGGCATAGATACACTATTGCACATCATACCAACATTTCTTTTTAATACACCACTTTCTAATTCATTTAAACCGCCAGCAGAGGAAGTATCTGTTAAACTTATATCTAATCCAGCAGGACCTTGTCTTACACTTGAAATAATATTTCTAGGTGGTTGAAAGATACATAAAAATCTTGTAGGTCTGGCAAGTCCTTCACCTTGATTTACTTGAGCGATAAATCTATTAATAGTAGTTTCAGGATTACCACCAGGTTTTCTTCGTAACCTTTCATCTGCATTAACATTATCCAAGGACCTATCTCTAGGTATACCTATTCTAATGTCTGTATTACCTATTCTAACACCGCCTCTTAAAATTGCCATTATGCGACCTCTTGTTTAGACATATAATTTTTTAAAGCTGCCTTAATTGAATCTTCTGCAAGTACACTACAATGAATTTTAACTGGCGGCAAAGACAATTCTTCTACAATGTCGGTATTCTTAACTTCTCTTGCTTCTTCTAATGTCATACCTTTAATCATTTCAGAAACCATACTTGAGCTTGCAATAGCACTACCACATCCATATGCTTTAAACTTTACATCTTCAATAATATTATCCTTAACCTCTATTTGTAGTTTCATAACATCACCACAAGCAGGTGCTCCTACCATACCAGTACCCACATCTTTAGAAGCTGCGTCTAGTATTCCCACATTTCGTGGATTATTATAGTGGTCTAAAACCTTTTCTGAATATGCCATTATTCTCTAGTTACCTTATATTCAAAAACACCATCATCTTTTTCTTCCATGTGTTTAGCAAAATCTTCTTCTCTTTGTTCACCATCTTCCATACCGTCTGAATAAATTGTATCAAATAGAAATGGACCTTTTGTATCTATTGGTCTTTTTGTTATTGTTATCATTAAAATGTTCTCCTTGAAGCAGCAAATACTCTACCCAACGAAGCCTGTTGAAACTGCGCCACAGGTAAATAGGCTGCTAATGCCATTTCATCCACATTGACTCTCAAAAAACTTGACCTGACATGTGAATACAAATATCTATGTATGCTCGCTTTAACATATTTATTAGACTTTACTGATTGATATGTAGCGTTAATTCTTGTTGATTGGTCAAATTTAGCATTACTAGCAAATACTTGTAACTGTTGTAAGAATGAAAATCTTGCACCGTATGGTAGATAATGAAAATTAAGACCTATAAATCCACCTTTCATAGGTTCAAGTGGTAATACTAATGGGAATATATCCCAATAAGGTAGTCTTGATTTGTGTTTTGGGTCATAGAAAAACATACTCATACGACCACCGCTAGGTCTGCCAAGTAATTTACCAGCAGCCATTAATTCACTTGCACTTGCTCTACCTGCAATTAGGGACACAGCATTCCTGTACCAGGACGCTGATTTCATCTTGTTTTGTTGTAGGTCTACTAATGGATTAAATATGTCTATAGCCATAAGACTATTTATCCACTTCCAATAGAAAACCCTTAGCGATTTCTCGCTAAGGGTCAATGCTCTTCAAGTAAAGAGAGAGAAAGGATTAATCTTCGTCTGCTAACTTACTAAAGTATGACATTGTATCGTCATCATCACTAGCAGGCTTAGATTCATTTACCTTTGGCATTTCCACAGTTGTTGTAGATGGTTTTTGTGGGAGGTTAACCTCATCTACGGTTGCTGTGCTTTGCGTTCCCATAATTACCCTATTCAGTTTCTCTTTGAGTTCGTCATAGGTCTTAAAATTACTTGGGTCCACAAATGGTTTTAGAGCGTGTTGTTTTGTCCATATTGCTTTAATAGCTTCATCATCTGCCGCTATTGGGGACACACTCTCAAACTCTGATTTATCATAATTCCAATAACCATCAACTTTTCTAATTTTCAGTTTAAAGTTTGCACCTTTCCAAAAATCAAATGGGTTGATTGGTGTTTCATCATCAAATGCTGGTTGCATTGCTTCAGTAATCTTATCAAATATCTTTTTACCAAATTTGTATAAGAAAACTTTGCCATCATTTTCAGGATGTTTTGGGTCAGCAACAATAAGTATATTGCTATAGTAAGATAACTTTCGTTTTCTTTTTCTAGCAAGGTCCTTATCACTATCAACACCAGTATTCCATAACCTAGTATTGTCTTCACTAACTGGATCCTTATGATTAAGGGTTGTTAATGAATTCTCAATATACCAACCACCTTGGTCTTTAAATGCATGTGACCATACTCTTTGCCAAGGCATATCCTCTTTATCGGATGCCGGCAAAAATCTGATAACGGCATAACCATTTCCAGTTTTATCAAGTTCTGGTTTCCAGAACCTGTCATCTTGGTATTTGTTTTTGTTTGATTGGTCCTCTGGACTTAATTTAGTTTCCAGAGCCTTTGTGATTGCGTCAAAATTACTTTGACTATTTTTTAGACTTTCAAAATCCATATGTATTTTCTCCTTGTATTAACATATTCGTTGTCTTCGTGTAGGCTGTTTAATCGCCTTCATATAGTATTTATAATACTTTTTATGTACCTGGAGGGATTTATTGGTTTACCCTCAATCTTTCAGCAAGAGTCCAATCTATTGCAAGATGGTGCCTACTCAAAACTAAACTTGGTGTCTTCAGCCATTCGGCCATAACCCTCCAAGCGTATGCCTTACAACCTCTTAATTGTTGTTCAGCCACACGGCCAATTAACTTTGCAATTGTTAATTGTTTTAACATAACTACTAATATACACTAATCACGCTAGATTGTCAAGCGTGGAATAATCAATATATTCTAAATTGCTTAAGTTCTTCCACTCTGTAATTGGACCATTTACCTTATCTCTACCGTCATTAAATCTATTGACTTTGTAGAATTTGACGCCTGGATTCCATTCCATAAGGGTCTGCCATTGGTTAATCCAATTGATACCTGGTGTTGGTGCATTTTCCTTTGCAACATAGTGTTTGGTACTCTTGTATATGTTATTCACATTATTATTGGTACTATTAATATCGTGTCCAATCATATAAACTTCATCTGGTTTTTCTATTGCAATAGCAACATAACCTGCACTTGCTCCAGCTGCCCAACCGTGGTCTCTTGGTTTCATAATATCTGTTAATGAATGAGAATAATCTGGTTGTTTTATCCAAGATACTTTAATAGTAGAATGGTTTATATTTTTCTTTTCTAAAATTTTTCTATCTTCTCTGTATTTGTTGGGGTCTTTCTTAATAATATTAATCAAACCTTGAATATTGGAACCATGCATTACATATTCTTTACTGTTACCTCTCTCATTGGTAACTATCACATCTTTTAAATGTTCTTCTACTTCTAATCGGTCTATGCCACCTAATACCATATTTTCATATGTCATAGCAGGCACTTTAGTCCAATCTCTGAAATAACATGGTATCTGTTGTGCTAAACCCATATTATATATTTCATGCATTATACCGTGGTCAACAGCAATCAAAGCGTCTGGTAAAAAATCTCTGAATATAGCATTGCAACCATATATTTTACCAAGAGGCCATAAATTATGTAAATCATAACCAATACGGCTTTCGCCATTGCCTATACAAAAAACTCTTTTAGTCATTTAGAAAGACCTCTTTAGTTATTAATTTAGCCTGTGTCATATTAAATTCTATAAATGGTTTCAATTTTACCATCCTATGGTGGATTTTAGGCCACACAATTTTTTCTTCAATGTCCTTATTCCATACCTTACTAAACGATAAGATTGAATCAAGAATGACGGCGGTCTGGATGTGAATTTTCCGTTGAATAAGTAATCGTAAAAGTCTAGGATGCTGGCCATTATGAACCAAAAGACCGCCATCAAAAGAAATGCCACGATTGCTAAAGTCATTCCTAATATTACTACAATCATTTCTGAAATGGTAATCAAATGACTCTTTATATTTTCTATACTTGGTATAATTTTCAGAACCTTCATTGCTTATTAAATTACCAATCCAACTATTACCATCAACGGCAAAGTTACTGACAAAATAATCCAATACATCTTGTTCATTAAATTTTTTAGAGAGTTTATGAAAAAAATATCTATCGTGCCTTTTGGTAAAACTATCAAGTTTTGCCTTAACACGGCCACCATATTTTGCATAATCATAATCAGTTGTAAAATGACTCTTAACTGCAACATAAATTTTAAATACCTCAAATCCACCATACATACATATCAATCCAACAAATATTTAGTACACATAGGAAAATGGTCTTTCATATGTTTAGATAATTCAAGGGTGACCATTCTAGTTTCTGCTTGAGCATTACTCTTATTTCTCTGATTGCATACTCTACTAAATGCATATACACTACCTGACCATATCCATTCTGTATGCATACATTGTGGTAATACCATTCGTGCCATTTCTGGTGCTATACCATCTTCTAACATATCATTATAAGTTTCTTTGGCAACATTTATCAAATGCATAATATCATATTCAATTTCTTCATCACTTGAACCTTGTTTAATACTCTTATCTGGTCTTTTACGCCACATAAATGGTATATAAAATTCTGGTTTATCATCTACATATCTTCTACTCACTTCGTTCCAAGCCAAACCAACTTGATGTTTAACTAATTGTCTTGCAACAAATATTGGTGCTTTAATTCTAAATGATAATGAGGCGTGAGCAAATGGTGACCAATGTCCCCACTTTGCCAAATACTTTATTAACTTTTCATCTTTTTCATCAAGGTCACTTTTTCTTTTGGCAAATGACACTCTAGCAGCGTTCACTACTGATAAGTCAGTACCCATTTTATCAATTAATTCTATATTCATACTGGTAATTTACCACCTTTTTTCACATTTAATAAATTGGCATTAATAGCCTCTGCTTGTATTTTTTCTTTTAGGGATTTTGATATTAGACGGCTAACTGTTTCTATTTCAATTTTTTCTTTTTCACAATAGTGAACAATTGCGTCCAAATAAGATATGGGTCTTAAATCTTTTACAACACCTTCAATTATTAAACTAAATTCTTTACTGTTCATCTGTAATAATATATCATATGTTATTAAATTTGTAAAGTGTGGATTGCTTCTGTTACGAGGTGCAATCCACAAAACCCTAAGCGGACTTTATTAAGCCGCTAAAGCAAAGTTATTATCGTTTGCGTTTAATTAGCATTTTAGGTTGCCACCTATTAACCTCTTGCAAATTTCTCAACACCTGTCGATTCTACACACCCCCCATAAGCACACTCAAAATCAAGTGTGTTTATGGTGGAGGTGGAGGGATTCGCACCCTCGTCCAGTATGCCTACCATATTTGCCGTCAACGGCCAATTCATATTTGGAGTTCTGGATTAATAACAGAAGCTCCTTTATTAATCGGGCTGTTTCTAAATTGTAAATCAAAACCTCTAAACATTATACAAGATTCTGTTAATGTCATTGTCGTTGTTACAGATAATGATTGTGTCATATCTTCGGTTACATATTCACTTATTAAGTAAACTGGTTGTCCATCATTCTTACCACCTTGTTTGCCTACTCCAACATATACCATTATAAATTTATGTTTTTGAATATATGCTTTTACTGTTTCAGTTTTGCCACAAACAACCGGCATTTGCATCCAATAAAGTTGGCCATCTGCATATGGCGTAACTTCAGGTGATTCTCGCTTCATTTTTGGTTCTTCATCTGGAATTATAGTATTTCCATTTTCCATACCATTGGTATTAAATGACCATAACAAAGCTATTAGCACACCTATACTAATGAGTATCTTTCTCATATTGTCCTCTCTAGGGAAGTGTGGGACTAGATTTTGTCTTTTGTCTTCTCTTCATAGTATTTATAAAAATACTTGATAGATTTATCTAGTTCAGGTAAGAATTCTTTTTTATCCTTGACATAGGCTCTTGAAGTACCGTCTTCGGATGCCATTAATATAACAATTTGTTCTATGGGAGTTCCGAATATCTCTTCATACATTTCTGCATAGGCAGATGTTTGAATATAGTAGTTCAAATTCCATTCATCATTTCGTTCTTTGTTGGCAGTTTTAAAATCTATTACAGATAATTTGCCATTGTATTCAGCAATACAATCAACTTGACCAGCAATAGTCCATTTATGTGAATACATAATCTTTTCAATGCCGTGTACATTGTCAACTTGTTCTAAATAAGGTTTCAATAGTCTAAATAGACCTAAAGGTAATACATCACGAATTGCTGGTGTTTCACCTTTTAAATATTGTTCAACTAGTGTGTGTGTTGCTCTACCTCGTCTACCGGCTCTATTCATTTCCCACTTGGCAGCTTCTTCGCCAACTGATTTACGCCATCTTTCCAGACCTTCTTTTTTCTGGACACCGAGCACGGTTGTGATAGAAGGATAATTTTTACCATCAATGGTATAAAACCTCATACCATCAATGCTCATGCCTTTTGTTTTAGGCCATTTATTTTCATCCAGTTGTATAAAATTTTTCATTTCAATTTTTCTCCATATTAATAATATAACAGTTTATGTCTATAATGGCAAGCTTTAAATGGACCTATGCAACATATAGTGGTCAACTAACTTGTTGCGTTCCTTTATAATCTCATCATTAATAGGGTCATTCTCTCAACCAGCAAGAGCCTTAATCCTATCTCTTAATCTCTCCGCTCGGACACCAACCTGTGTTGCCCAACGGCTATCCATCATTTCTACAGCAGCTGTTGACCAATTACCGTCATTTACACCTGCTATAAATTTTTTGAATTTAGATAATCTTGGGGCTCCCATATTAAAGCACATATTCACAATAACCTGTTGTGCCTCTTCTGGTAAACTCTCAAGCTTTGGAAATACTTTCTTTGATTCATCAATGTACTTTGATACATCTTCATCAAACACAGCATTTACTCTTTCCTCTGAAACTGGTGTACCAACTGGCATACCATGTTCCTCATCACCTTCTACAACTAAATGGCCAATGCCAAAAGTTGCATAACCAAGGTGGTCATTATATACTTCGTATTTTACGCCTTCGTCAATTTTTAATTGTTCTCTTAAATTACTTATTATCATATATGGGATACTCCTTTTAATACTTCTTTTGCTCTCAATTTTAACTTCTTCAAAGTTCGTAATTCATACCAACTCTTATGACCTCTTCTTATATTTCTTTTATCTTCAGCTTCATTAACTTGTTTTTTTAACTCTTTGTGTTCTTTTTTTGCAAACAACATCTATAGTTATCTCCTAGTTATTTTTAATAATTTCTCCACTTGTGCTTTAATAATTGGACCTCTATTTGGCCAATGTATATAAGGTTCATCACTCTTCATTAAATTATATAAAAATGGTAAAATAAGTTTTTCAATATCTTTAAATCTAGTATTTGTTTCTTCATCACTTATTTCCTTTGTGATAGTTTCTTTATCATTAACTATCTGCATAATTTCATTCATCATAGATTTTATAGATGATACATCACTCTTAACACCAGCAATAGCTAATGCGTTCTGTTTAGGAACTGACATATCAACATCAACTTTGACTGGACCTGAAGGCGCTGCCTCTGGTATCTTACTAACAGGCGTTAGTCCCCAATCATCATCAATATCAAATCCACGCATAAAATCAGGTATATCTTTAGCCATTACTTTACTCCTCTTCGTCTTCTATGTTTTTGTATGACTTGTTGGGTCTTTATGTCTTTGGTACTCTTCTTTCCAAATCTTTCGGCAAATGGAGATGTTGGATGTGCCTCTGCAATTCTGGACATATTTTCTTTCCAACCAGTATCGTTTTTCATACCACCAACACCACCTACTATATTTATTTGATTAAGGCATTGCCTAATGTGTTTATTCTTCTTTAAGTATATGTCCTTTTCAGACATACTCATAAATTCTGTAAACTGTTTACCTGTTTTTGTATTTTCAAAATCGTATGTTGGCATTATTCGTCCTTTGGTGGCCACGGTTGGCCGCCATACCACTTCCCATAGTTCAAAGTTAACTCATCACCACCTGTTATATCTTTTATTGTGTTGATATAATATCTATTACCTTTTTTAATTATAATACAATTAGGGTCGTTACTATGGTTAAGAAAACCACCTAATGGTGTTCTTATTTGGTCATCATCAGATATTTCACTCTTTGGTTTATCTTTATAGTTATCATTTATAACAAAATGACTCATACCCAAATCTGTATCTCTTTTTAAAAATACCATTGTGAATAAACCTTGACCGTTTATTCCACTATTTTGGATTTTTAATCCCTCTGGTAGTGGTCTGTACATAATTATTACTGTTTAAATGGGTCTTTTTTTGTAAAATATTTATTAATTATCTCCAATTGGGAATCATATTTTTCCATTGCGTCCAATTCCTTACCAACTGTTTCTAAATGGTCTGGATGGTCTGCAACACCTACTGGATTTGTTAACAACACTTCAGCATTTGCTTTATGTTTTTCAATCTGACCTTCAGCATGTTTTTTTAATGCTTCTAAAATAATATCTTTCATTTATTTTCTCCTTAATTGTTTCCTTAAATGGCTTATACGGTGTTTCAATCCATCTATGGTAGTGTACATCCAACCACAATCGTGTGGTTCAATTCTTTTCTTAAACCATGATATAGTTTCTTTCAATACTTCAATACTTTTACCTATATGGCGTTTTGTAGTTTTGTTTTTTTCTATCATTATATACCTTAATTTAATGTTGGTTTTGTAAATGGTTTTATTCTATCTTTACTATCATAGACATTATCCAAAATAGCCTGATACTCAACTGGTGGCATTGTAGTTTTCATAACTTTCAATGTCTGACCTAATATAGTCATCAATACCATTACAGGACTTTTATGTAACATCTGTTCCATTGTCCATTTATGAAAATCATCACAAACCTCTTGTTGTTCCATATCATCTGTCAATTTGCTCATCAATTTATCATCCTTTTTGGAAGTTTCTTCATAAGTTCCATTAATTTATTTTTCCACAATGCTTTAAACTCCCAATGTTTAGCATTATTCATGGCTTTTTCAAGATTTCCTGCTCTATGCCAAAAGAGTTCTTCCGAATTTAATACTTTAACCACTCAACACTCCGATTATCCATAATGTTCCAAATACAACTAAAGCTATTTCTCCACCTGTCATAATATTACTCCTTCTTTGGTTTAGAATCTTCTGGCGGAAATACTTTTATTTCCTGGCAGACAGCTTCTAGGCCTTCGCCTTCTAATACTCTACTCACTTTACAATCGTAACCTGTTATTTTAGATAATATAAAATCGTTGGTTGTAGGCTTATCAGCCGCTGACAACCCTAAATCTACACCTGCTTTACTAAAGGTTACTACTTTATATTCTGAATATGTACCAGCACTTGTGGCTAACCACGCTGGTGCTGTTCCACACCCACTTAATAATAAAACTAGTAATAGATACTTATATATTCTCATTGTTGTATCCTAACAGATTTCTCTCACTTTGGCAAGCCACCTTTTATGTGAAATGCTGTGATTTTTCCAATGGTCTATTAGTAATCTATAATTCTCAACCTTATTTTGTATCATGGTCTGGTGTTCGGGTGCCATGTTATCCCATATCTTTTTTAATTTGGTCTTGTCCAATAAACCTAAACCATACAACACACTAGTAAAATTTTGTGAATAGAACATAAAGTATTGAGAGCCGCCAAAATCCTCTTCAATAGGTAACCTGTTTTTCCATAATTTTAATTTATATTCTAAATCTTTTGGTATTGGTACATGTTGTAGGTCTAACCAAAATTGTGAATCGTCCTTTTTAACTAGATAATGTATAATAACAAAATCTCTTAAATTTTCCATACACAATGTCATTTGCTTATTAAAGTGTTCTATTTGGTATTCATCATAATTATCAAAGTAGTTCATAAACATAAATGTTTGATTAATACTAGAACCAATTGATGTCGCCTCTAATGGTTCTATAAAATTAGCACTCAAACCTAATGCCATACAGTTGTGTATCCAAAATTTATCAAGTGTACCAGGTTCAAACTTTATATTTTTAAATAACTCTACCTTATGACCAAGATGTGCCTCTACCTCATCTTGTGCCTCTCTGGCATTTATATACTTATTATTAAAAACATAACCATTACCCCAACGACCATAAACCGGTGTCTGCCACATCCAACCGTATTTCATAGCAGTTATAGTTGTATATACAGGATATTCTGGTGTATCTTCTGTAGGAAAGGCAATTGCCTCATTCATTATCAAATATTTTTGATAAGATACCCACTTCGCACCTAATTTGCCAATTAATACTCTTCTAAAACCTGTACAATCAATATAAAAATCAGCCTTATATTTGTGTTCGCCTTGTATGTAATCTATACCATCAATATTTTGTTGTATGTTATAGCGCATTATAACATCTTCTATTAAATCAGTATGAACATTAACACCTCTTTCTAGGCATTTCTTTTCTAAATAATCTCTTAATTTTAAAGCGTTGAAGTGATACTGATTTGAACAACACCAATCCTCATCTGGTACTTTACTTTCTAAACTTAAATCATCTGTTGTATCAATTTGGGGTTTGTCATTAATATATGAATAGATATAAGAACCTTGGAGTTGACCAACCAAACTAGTATTATAAAATCTACCATCAACATTATGATAATAGTCTTTATCTGCCCAATTCACATACTTAATACCAATTTTAATAGCAGCGTCTGTTTCTCTAACAACTTCTTTCCAATCTAATCCACAAAATTCCATAAAATAAGACCAATGTTCAGTTGAGCCTTCGCCCACACCTATGACACCAATCTTATCAGATTTTACAACTGAAATATCTTTTTTAGGAAATCTTCTCTTTAAGATTAATGCTGTTGTAAAACCAGCAGTACCACCACCAACAATTAATATATCACTTTTTCGTATCGCCAAGTTGTTTGACATCTAGGTCGTTCCACTCCATAATCTGGTCAAGTTTGATTCTAATTTCATCTGGATCCAAACCTAACTTCTTCATTTCATCTGTTCCCATTTTTCTAAAAAACTGTTCGTAATCTCTATTCTTTAAATCTCTTTGTCCTAGTTTTTTAAAAAATGCTCTGTAAATCTTTTCTCTATCTCTGACTCTTTTCGCTCTAGCTTTTGCGTTAATAGCCTCTTTCTTGAAGTCTTTTTGGATTTCTTCTTTTGCTTTTTCTTTCGCAACATTTCGGCTCCTTAATGATATGTTAGCTGCTATTAATAGCAACACGGCTAATGGGTCAAATACAAAAATAAGAAAGATTATAATTAATCTTACTGCCTCATCAAAATGGTCTCTAGCTTCTTCTTCACCATATATTAATTCAGCAACATATTTAAGTGGTCCTACATCTGCCTCTATTCTCAATTGTTCTATTTCAAGACCACCTTTTTCTGTTATCAATACTTGAATTGTATCCATAGCAATTCTTATTTCATCATTTAAAAAATCTCTTTCTTCTTTCTGATTTTTTCTTTCCTTTAAACCTCTAGTTACATATTCTTTATCAATATAAACTTCTAAACCTTTATCTAATAAGTTTAAAGTCTTTTCTGCTCTTACTATAATAACATTTTGTTGTTCAATCTGTTTATCTATTAATTCCATCTTAACTGCATTATCACCAGCAGGTCTAACCTGGTCTAGGTGTGCTTTGGATAAAAATCCAAATATACCAATACTCGTTATAAAAACTAAAACAAGAACAGCACTTGTTAGGTATGCTTTTATTGTTTTAGGTAATAGGGGATTTCTCCAGTTATGATACAACCAACTGGCGGCTACTAATTTACCAACCTCTAATGCACTTCCCATTGCTATGATAGCAACTTTGGCACCTGCGAATAGGGTTGCCAAACCAATTATAGAATAACCAGCCGCAATTACTGATATTGATATGGCCGTTAAAAATGTTATTATAACTGTAATTAACATATCTATATTTATCTTATATAATTAAGTTTGTAATTTTTTCTTATCAACTCAATCACCTTTTTTACCTTTGGAAAATAATGTTCATCATCAGCATAACCTTCAAGTGATTCTAACAATATAAATGGGTCATCTTCACCATTGTATCTTAAATCTTGATACGCTGTAAAATTCTTTCCATTATTTAAAACATTTATATAATGTTGTACACTATCACATTCATGTTCATAAACCTTAACTCCCCAATTCTTTGGTTTGTTTGAAGGCAACATATGTGGTTCCCTTAAATCAAATGTCTTCATACCAAATAAATTTTTACCTTCTGTAGCAAATCTACTTGTACCCCAACCACTTTCTAAAGCCGCCTGTGCTAATAATAATTCTCTATTAATAGGATAAACATCTGTTGTAGTATGGTAAATATAATCTACACACGCATTAACACTATCTAAAAATGTTTGATTACTATTCATTTCAAAATCAGGTTTTTCAATTTTTATAATTTCAGGCAATTTATTCTCTTCAACCTGATAATTTTTTAAGTCTGCTACAACCTCATCTATAAAAACTTCGTTCTCTTCTTTAATATCTACTATTTTTTCATTTATTTTTTCTTCTACTGTTGGTTGCGTGTACCACATATAGGTAAATATTAAGCAGGTCAAAATAAACAGACCTGCTATTGTTTGTAATATTGTTTTAATTTTTTGGATTAATTGAGATTTTTTTGTCATATCAACCTAGATAAGGTCTATCTGCCCTAATTACAATATAATCATAATAAGAAATGGTTTCAGGCGGATTTTCACCATAGATTGACCAACTTCCTATTTCAATGGGCTTTCTTTTCTTTTGTACAAATTGTGCTTTTCCTTTATCAACAATCTTGGCCATAATTTTAAATATTTTTTCAGATTGTTTATCTGTAAAATTATTTGAAACATCTGTAGACCAATTACCTGTATAATAAATCATACGGTCTCCTACTCTAGCCTCATCTATAAAACTGTTTATTTTATTGGGAACTTTGTTGATAACCGACTTTAAATAGTGGTCCAACTCTTTGGATTTTCTTCTCACTTGTGCCATTATATATTTCCTCTGTTATAGGCATAAACCTATCTGTTTTAGTTTTGGCC
>VTLG01003453.1_pt1 | contig 87997 bp, 92 predicted proteins | sample 4694571 | NCBI WGS metagenome assembly VTLG01 (sample SAMN12604809, study PRJNA352737) | marine metagenome | biome: ENVO:00000447; feature: ENVO:00000209|ENVO:00000569|ENVO:01000036; material: ENVO:00002151; isolation source: viral sequences binned using virsorter ...
GAGCTAATACCACAGGTCAATCACTGTGTGCTTTTGGTTCTAATGCACTGGATGCTAATACAACAGCTAATGACAATTCAGCTTTTGGTCATCATGCACTTGGTGCAAATACGACAGGAACATTAAATAATGCCTTTGGTAGTTCTTCTTTAATTGCAAATACAACAGGTGGATCAAATACTGCTGTAGGTCATTCTGCTCTTGGATCAAACACAACGGCAAGCAATAATACTGCAGTAGGTGCTAATGCACTGGATGCTTGTGAAACAACTGGTCAACATACTGCTATGGGACACAACGCTCTTGGAGCGTGTACAGATGGTACAAACAATACAGCCTTTGGTTCACAAGCAGGTGCTACTTTAACAACTGGTTCTAGTAATGTTTTTGTAGGTGCTTATGCTGGTGATGCTGTAACAAGTGGTTCTACATCAGTTATTATTGGTCAGTCTGCTGGTACAGCAATGACCACTGCTTCTGAAAACGTCATAATAGGTAATAATTGTGCAGCCGCACTTACTACAGGTGGGCAAAGTATTTACATAGGCGATAATGCTGCTGCTGCTGGTGCTGTGACAGGCATACGAAATGTTGTTGTGGGTGATAATGCTCTTTATAACGTAGTCGCTGGTGGGGGTAATATTGCTTTAGGATATACGGCTGGTCACGCCGTTACTTCAGGTGACAATAATATTTTCATTGGTACTGCTGCTGGCGCTGCTGTTACGACAGCCGATTCAAATATTGCAATAGGTGTTAATGCAGGTGATGCAATAACTGAAGGAAATAATAACACAGCAGTTGGAGGCAATTCTTTAACATCTGCAACAACAACGTCTGGAGTTACATCTATTGGTTATAGTGCTGGTAATGCTCTTACAACAGCACCCTCTTGTGCCTTTGTAGGTGATTATGCTGCTGATGCTGTAACGACGGGCGGTTATCATGTAGCTATGGGGTCAGGCGCATTAGGAGCTTGCACTACGGCAACAGGAAATACGGCTCTTGGTTTTAATTCTGGTAATGACATAACTACGGGAGCCAATAATACCTGCGTTGGAAACGCTTCATTCCAAGCAGCGACTACATCCCCTTCTAATACTTGTATAGGACATGGGGCTGGCTCTTCAATCTCAACAGGAAGCGGCCTAAATGTTTGTGTCGGTAATCTAGCCGGTGATAATATAACAACTGGTACTAAGAATATTTGTATTGGTAATGCAGATGGTAGTGCTGCTGGTGCAGCAAATAATATTGTTCTTGGATATGATATCGCTGGACCGGGCGACAATGTTGTGGCTTTTGGTAAAGCTTCCAATGTTATTCAAAATACTTTCACATCAAATGCTACATGGTCACAGGCTTCAGATGAGCGTTTAAAAACAGACATTAAAGATAATACTCTTGGTCTTGATTTTATCAATGAGATGGAAACTAAAACATATCGTTGGAAACCATCTTATGATGTCCCACAAGAACTTACCAATCATTACAACGAAGAAAATCAAAAAGATACTGATGTTCTAATGTATGGAATGATGGCTCAAAAGGTTAAAGAGTCTATGGATAAGTATGACAATCCAGAATTTACAGGTTGGGAAGAAAACAAAGATGGTTCGCAAAACTTGTCGAGAGAGATGTTTGTAATACCTTTAATTAAAGCTGTGCAAGAATTGTCATCACAAGTTAACGAACTAAAAGACGAAATTAAAACTTTAAAAGGAGAGTAAGATGAGTGAAGAACTAACAGCGGAAGAAATTGCCGCACACTTTTCCGCTATGGATGACAGTGTAACACTTATTAATGCAACTATTGCTGATGATACTGACGCATTAGAAATGTATGGCGATGCTGCTGGTGTTAAACTTATGGTAACGCGCAACACGGATCATCTTGAGCTTCAGGCAACGAAAGATTGGTATAGTGATTCTAGTAAATCTAAAACACCCTACACAAATGCAGTAACGGCTGGTAAAGCCTACGTTGCTGGATAGTAAATGTTTACAAGAGCTATAGCAGCAGTACTAGGATTTACTCTTGTAGTATTTCCTATATCTGTATACGCAACAGATACAGTAACAAATACGACTACTAGCAATACTGTTAGTAGTAGTTCTAATACTGTTAGCTCTTCTTCAAACACAGTCAGCAATACAACTGCATCAAATACAGTATCTTCTAATACAACAGGAAGCACAGTAATTGATAAGGCTCCCTCTACAGCTTCTGCACCATCTGTTGTTGTTAACAACTCAGACGTATGCGTATCGGGAGTTAGTGGGGCTGTTCAAACTTCTGTATTTGGCGCTGCAGTTGGCTCAACAGTCAGGGATAAAAATTGTGAGCGACTAAAGTTGGCTCGTTCTCTCTACGGAATGGGTCTAAAGGTGGCAGGTGTAAGTTTATTGTGTCAAGACAAAAGAGTGTTCGATGCAATGATGGCTGCAGGAACACCGTGTCCTTATGAGGGAAAGATTGGTACACAAGCAAAGCAAGCTTGGTTAGCAAATCCAACAGCATCTCCAGAAGGCACAAAGATACGAGCCGATGCACTTGAGAAAGCTGCAAAAGAAGAACTTGCCCGACAGGAAGCAGAAGAAAAGGCAGAAGAAGAAAGACGTAGACTTGAAGAGGAATCTGATTGATGAAGTTTATTTCTTCTCTTTGCTTATTCTTTTTATACTTTTCTTTGCTTTGTGTAGCGTTTTTTACCATGCACGGAATGGTTAAAGCAGAAGATTTAACTACATCAAATTTAGCACCAAGTATGAGTGATATGACAGCTTCTGATGGAACATCTATAGGATCAGGACACGGTTGTTCTCAAGGACAATACTGTACAAGCGGTACTACAGAAGGAGGAGGAACATACTCTTCAACTTTTGATGTGCCTCTAACAGAAGCAGAATTAAACCAAGGCTTTACTCTGAACAGCGGTATAACTATTAACAGCCACTCTTCAAATAGCAGATTACCCACCTGTGCAAATGGTGTTTTACAGTCAGGCGATTGTAGAGATATATTTAAACTTACGATTAAATTAAAAGATGGAAACAATGTAGTAGAGTCTTTTGTACACCAAGAAGAATTAACATGGACGGGGCTAAAAGATTTTAATTATACGGATACTGTTGGAACAAATGATTACGGCTTGTTGACAGGCGTTTTAGAACTATACGGAATAGATGCTGGATACCCTGTTGGATACTACGGACCACAGTTTAGTGACCCTAGTATTACTATAGATTATCAAACAGCATTAGTTATTGAGGATGTAGTTACAACTGTAACTGATTTTATAGAGACACAAACGCAAAATGAAATTATGAACGCTTCAGGAGCAGCAACCGATATTGTTCCTATGGCAACTACAGTAGCTACAGTAGCAGTTCCTGTAATTCAAACATATACCAGCGCAGCGCCAGTAGAACCTATTGAATCGCCTATTTCAGAACCCGTTGTTGCTGCCCCAACAATGACAACTGCTCCTGTTGTTGAAACAACAATGAGCGCCCCTGTTGTAGAACCTGTGGCTCCAGCAGCACCAACGATTGCTCCTGTTGCTCAACAAACAGAAACCCAACAGGCAGAGACTCAACGAGCAGAAACCCAAATAGAAACTGCTATGCAACCTGTAGCCCCAGAGCCATCGTCTTCTCAAGAAACTGCTTCTACTGAAACAGCTACAGAAACTTCTTCTACTGAAACAACTACAGAAATTGTTTCTGAGCCTAGTACTCCCAAACCAGAATCTACTCCTAAAGCAGTTGCAAAAGGACGACCACAAAAAACAAAGGGGAAGACAAAAACGGCACGTAAGACAGTTGCAACAGCAACGACTACAACAGTTCCAGTTTCTGTACCAGTAACACCAGCGGCTGCTGCTCAAGCCGTTGTTAGTAATATTGCACCTAGTCAAAAGTATGGAAGTACTGCTCAAACAGTTACTTTAGTTGCTATGGGTATGATTGCTAATAATAGAGGTTTATTTAAAAGCCCAAGTATTCCAGACGCAGCTAATTTTTTTAGTAGTTCTTCTGTACCAGATGGACCTAGTATGGTTGACCCAATGCAAAACTATCAAGTATTTGGTCAGTCTAACGGTTTACATAATGAACTTGTAGAAAGCCAGTGGAGTAAATAATGGCTGAAGTAGAAGTTGGTGGCGTAAAGTTTAAAGGCGGTAAAATGTTAGCCGTAGTAATGGGGCTATCCACCTTTGTAGGTGGTTTATATGGCGCTTTTGAATTTTACAAAGATTATATGGATATGCGTGAAAAGATAGAAAGTTACACAGCACCTGATCTTAGCGGTTTTGACAAGAAGTTAGCTGTTATGAACAAAACAATGAACGCAGTAACAAAACAAATGGATGCTGTGCGTGTGCGTGTTGGAGAAGTACAGGATATTGTACGAGATACACGGCAAGATGTACGTGCTGATGCTACTAAACTATATGAAGGTATCTCCTCTGTAGATCGTAGATCAAGAGCTTTAGATGCTGAAACACGCTCTGCACTACGTCAAGCAGAAAAAAACATACGTGACATTACTGAGTCAGCCTCAACTAGATTTGATGCTAAGATAAATGGTATAGATTCAAAGTTAGATACATTTGAAAAGAGACAAGATAAGAAACTAAGAGATGCACTAAATAATCCTTTACTTAAACGATAAAAATAACTTGACTTTTAACTAAAAAAAGGGTATAATATAAATGTCTGCTCCCGATCCTAAATTAATATTAGATACAGCTATTGCAACAGGAATGGTAACTACTCCAATATGGTTGCAATGGGTAGAACAAAGCCTACAATTGTTTATGTTGATAGGTGGTTCAATACTATTAATAGCAAGATTGTGGAGTGTTTTTGTTAAAAGGAAAGGAAAAAAGGACAATGAGTGACACTAATCAAGAGGCAACATCAGTACAAGACATCGTAGATGTTTTAGTAAATCAAAGAAATAACGTACTTGCAGTAAATGCAAATTTAGAAGCTAAATTAACTCTTGCTCTAAAAGAAATAAATACTTTAAAAAATAAAGAGAGAGCAGAAGATTTATTTTCTGTAGCAAAGAAAAAAGACAACGAGGATAACGATTCTGGTTGTTAAACTTTATATAGTGAAAGAAATATAATGGCGCAATTACCAAACCTTCCGGGCTTTATAAGAGACAAAACTGGTAGACTATCTGTTGATAAAGAAGCTACATGGGTAGATGATGATTCTTTTGCAGGAGATGGCTACTACGGGTCTGATCAAGACTTATTAGGGGCAGCTTATGAAAGTTATTACGAAAGGACTAACCTTCCAAGAGGCCAGCTTGGAGGGGGTAATTATATAGATAGAACCTATGTACAAGAGGACGATGGGACTGAAAGGCCAACATATAGTTTGCGGTATACACCTCCCACTCCACCTGCACCAGCAGCACCTGCTCCGCAACCACCACCTGCTCAGAAAACAATTACTCCACAGGGGCCGGGGTTAGATACACCTGCTCCGACACCGGGGGCAGGGGTTGCAGTAATGGCTTATTACAGACGTCCTAGAACTGGAGGGGGTTATGATTATTACACTAGTACGGGGGGTGGAGATAGGCCTTCCGGCGCAGGTTGGGAATATTCTAGCTCCCCTTGGCCCGGTGAACCAACGCCAAAAAGAGGCGACCCTAATGAACTAAAACTACAACCTGCTCCGCAACCTGCTCCGCTACCTGATTTTAAGGAACAACAAGGACAACAACAAGCACAACAATACCCAAATATACCCCCTGAATTTTTTAGTTCTCCTGAATATAGAAACGTACCAAACATAGGAGGCCAAGCACTCACTCCAACAAAATATTTTGGTACGTATGGTAATACGACGGGTACAGATATGGATGCAGCCTTCGATCAATTTTTAGCAAGAACAGGTACTAATTATACTGGACCTGTTGCTGATATATCTGAAAGGAGATTGGAAGCCTTACCGGGAACAGCCCAGCAACCTAGAGTCGGTTTTGATATTAAACCTGAATATGCGGCTGATGAAGATTGGCAACAGTATCTTAAAGATAAAGACATTATGCAAAAAAAGAGAGACGCAGGTGATCTTGGTCGTTATGTAGGGCTTGGAGAAGGGGGGTATGATACATGGAAAGGAATGTCATCATCTACGGGGCCAACGGAGTTACCGGGAGGGCCTCAACCCGTTACACAACCCCCACCTGCTCCACCTTCTGCTCCACCCAGACCAACTCCTGCACCCCCATCAGAAATGGAACAAAAGGTAGTTGGTGAAACAGCGGCACAAGCAGGTATAGGTACTGTCCCACCTGTGCTAGACCCACAAACTAGATTAACATATATTCCTAAACAATTTGAATACGGAGAAGCTTATAAAGACGTACAAGATTTTGTAAATTTAGAGGGAAATGTTGTAACAGCTTCTACAACAGGTCTTGAAGTTCCTGCACCTCCAAGAACAAACGCACAAACATACTCTGCTTATGTACAAGAGGGTACACCTGAATATGTTGCTGCACAGGGGCAACCTTCCTCTGAGTCTCTTATTGGTGACATACAAGGTGCAGTATCTCAAGAGTCTATTGCACAAGCCGCAGTTGGAGAGCTTGATGAGAAGGCTACCGTTAAATACCAGATGGATCAGCTATTTGATTCATTTGAAGAAGGTAAACCTCCCCCAGCATGGGCAGCACCTGCAGTACGTAGCGTAGGTTCTATGATGGCACAAAGAGGACTAGGTAAGTCTTCTATGGCTGCAGCAGCTATTACTCAAGCTATGATGGAATCTGGCATACAGATAGCGGCACAAGATGCAAATAAATACGCTACTATTCAGTTAAACAACCTAAACAACCAGCAAAAAACAGCGTTACAAAATGCTATGACTTTTGCTGCTATGGATAAAGCAAACCTAGACGCACGTATGCAAGCGGCAGTAAATAACTCTCGCGTATTTTTACAGATGGATACTGCTAACCTAAGTAATCAACAACAGTTAAAAACAATCGACCTGCAACAACAATATCAAAAAATGTTTAATGATAACGCACAAGAAAATGCAGCTAGACAGTTTAACGCTAAGTCACAGATGCAGGTAGATCAATTCTTTACTGAACTAGATACACAAGTTGCAAACGCAAATGTAAGCCGTATGGCAGCTATGGAGCAATTTAATGCTGATCAAGTTAACGCTGCAGATAGGTACTACGCAAAGTTAAACGATGCACGGGAAAAACTAAATGTTCAGTTAGATGCTCAAATCTCTCAAGCAAATACAAATTGGAGAAGGCAAATCAATACAGCAAATACTGCTGAACAGAACCGTGTTAATCAACAAAACGCTCTTAACTTATTAGAGATACAACAAAGTGCTATGGATAAGATATGGCAAAGGTATAGGGATGAGGCTCAATGGGCATTGACTGTCTCTGAAAACAATGCACAGAGAGCGCATACCGCAGCACTTTTTGCTCAGTCAAATGAATTTAACGCTGCACAATATGAAAAAGAGTCAAAAGATTTTATGTATACGGCTATGGGAAGTACTGTTTTAAAAGGTATTTTTCATCTTATTAAATAGGAATAGATAATTATGTATGATTTATTTAAGGGAGTTTCAAATTTTTTTGGTTTTGGGGATGGTCTTACTCAATCTCAAATTGATGATGGTCTTTATGTGTACGAAGGAGGAGAACCTGATACAGATATTGATGGGTTTACGTATGGGTATAATCCTCTTGAAGAGGAGTATGTAGGAGAAAGCATAAGTATATTTGGTGGCGATTCTGAATTTTCAGCAGATACACCCTCTTCTGTATCAGACACCGCTAGTTTTATGGGTTATAAAATTCCAGCAGCATTTAAAAAACTTAAAGGTGTTGTTGGTGAAGACTCTAGCCCCCTTGGACAGCAACGAAGGCGTACAACAGGAAAAACCTCACCCGATAGATTTTCTGGTCGTCCTAGTAGAATATCAGACCCAAGAGGGGAATCTCCCTCACAAAAACGATTACGATTAGTAGCAAATACAAAAGGCGCTCTTGCAAGGATTGATTCTGAAGCTTTATTATTAAATAAAATAGTTGAAAAATTGGCCGATGCAAAAGCAGGTGAACCCAAAAAGAAAACTATTACTATTGCCGACTCAAAATCACTAACAGGGCAGATTGCACTTAAATCAAGGATGACTTAACATGGCTATAAATAACGACCCATATCATATAGACCCAGAAATCGAATCTGCAAATCTTCCCCCCGAAGGGAGTGTAGAGGCATTAGATCAGTTTAACTCTGCTCCCCCCGGAAGTTCTCTTACAGGAGAACCCGGAGCATGGCCTTGGGAGAAGCCTCCTGTATATACTGATGATGAAGAAGCATTAGAATATGTATTAAAAGAAATACGTAAGCCAGAAACAGAAGAAGAATTTCTAAAACTTATGTTGGCGGGTATTCCTATTGAAGCTATTACAAATACAATTACGTTTTCAGGTTTTCAAGAAGGTTTCTGGACTCCTGATCTAGCTGAAATTCTAAAGTTTCCAGTAGCTATGGAACTTATAGGTTTAGCAGCAGAAAAAAAGATACCTGCAACTATGTTTTCTGAAAATCCTATAGATAAAAGAGAAAAGGAATCTCTTTCAGATGCAGATGTTCTGTCTTCTATGAGAGAAAATAGACCAGATATGTCTGAGGCACTTGAGTACGCTATGGATGTACTTAACGAACAACAAGAAAACGAACCTATAGAAGAGGGCGATATGCCACAAGAATCGTTTATGGATATGGAGGAAAGTGTTTAATTATGGGATTTTTAACAGGATTTGCAACAGGGGCGTTTGGTGCCATAAGTGAGGGCCTCGACAATATTACTAGAGAGGAACAACGAAGAAAACTCATGGAAGAGAAGCAGAGACAGCTTCTTGAAAGACTTGATTATGAGGGAGAGATAAAAGAACGTATTCAAAAAATAAAGATAGGTGCTGACGACGATAGGCAAATTCGTCTTATAAAAACAAATCAAGCTGCAGCACTTTTGAAAGAGGAACAAAACAATAGACGACACGCTAATGACTTAGCACGAAGAGTAGAAGAGAGTCAAGACCAAAATATTTCTAATGAAGCCCGAACACGAATGACCGCTAATGCAAAAGTAGAAGCTGCAAAGCTACAGATAGACGCACAGAGAATTGCAAATAAGAAAAAAGCAGCGGCTAAACTAACTGCTGATAAAGAACGTGCGAGAACTTTATTGAAGTCAAATAACCATATTATACCTTATAAAACTGCAGATGGGGAAACACAAGAACTTACGTTTTCTAAACCCCCATCGGGATCAACAAAAATAGGTATGAATAATTTAAAGGGTGCTATACTGGCTGCAAGTAATCTATCTGACGAAGATAAAACTGCTTTTTTAAATGACCCTGCCGCACAAAATAAATTTACTAATTATTTAAATTTAGGAATACTACAGTTTACTAATACTTCTGAAGCAGAAGGGGGCGGGGGTCTACTAGAACGAAGATTGCCGGGAACAGGGCAACAAGTAAGAAGGACTTATGCAACTTCAGTTTTATCTCTGTTTGATAATGTACCTGCAAGCGACCCAATTAAAAAATTTGTAACAGAGTGGGCAACCAATCGTAGAAATAAAGAAAATGTAAATCAACACCCCTATGCCTACTCTATATTAAATGATGGTCAACTTCTTGACTATACTCCAAAAGAAAAAGTTTTTGTTGATAAATGGCTAAATAAATTTAAAGAAACAGGTGGTAAATTTGTAAAAAATATGAGTAACCCTGAACTTCATGCAAGACTATCTTCTTTAGGACTGCCTAAATATAACTCTAGCGATCCAGAATCAAGTCAGTATTGGAACGTACCTAAAACAATAGTAGACGTTCTTAGGGGAGATACAAGTGAATCTAAATTGCAAACAGCTATAGCTTATTTTAATAAAAAACAAGGCACTCCCTTTGAAAATTCAAAACATAATTTTACTAAAAAAGATGGTTTAGGAAGTGTAAATATACAACCTTCTTTTTATTCTTTACATAAATTTTACAGTTTAGCTAACTCGACAGACCCTAGAATTCCTGTGGGAAGACTAGCGCCGGAGGCTAGAAATGCTGAAAATAATTTAAACACATGGATGAACTCACGAGAAGGTCAAGAGTTTATTAAAATAAGAAATAAAGCAAAAGAACAAACACCTCTTATTCAGTCTACTCTAAACAATATGGATGCTTTAATTACAGTAACGGAAGGTCAACCTTTTAGAACAGAAGCAGGTAAATTTACTATTAAAGCTGGTGCCTATGTACAGACTCTTGGTAATGATATTTCAAATATGTTTAATATGGTGTATGGGAACGATCAAAAAACAATAAGAAACGAACGGGGTGAGGAGCAAAGATTTCACAGTCCAGAAATAACGAAGAAGATAAGAGATTTTCAGGAAAAAATATCAAAAGGCGGTGCAGCAGAGCAAGTAGCAAAACAAGAAGCCCTTGAATATATGCTTGCCTATCAGTTATCTTCTATTCTTCAAGGCGGCGTCGGTGGTCGGACTATTTCTGATATGGACGTTAGAAATAACTTAACAATTTTAAGAAACTCATACCTTAATAAAGATGCAGCAATACGAAAATTAAAAATGATACGTGGGTTTATTGTAAAGAAACAAGCTCTTGTAAGCTCTTACCTTTCAATGATACCCGATAGTGCCTCTCAGAGAAAATATCTAAACGCTGATGTTATTCAAACTCATAAGAGAGCTATGGAACTGCAGATGAAGTTACTAGGCGCACAGGCACAAGATGTTCTTAATGGTGTTCCCTTTGCACTTCAAAATTATGTAAGAAGAGATATAGAACAGCAGGGTGATACTGTTGTACCAGAAATTTTAGGGGGCCGTTCTATTGATGTTTCGAATACAGGAAAAATAAAGTCTTTTATAGAAGAACTTAATATTGCAGGTGTACCCGTTGAAGTTAATAATAAAATTAAAGTATATCTTAGAAGTTCAGAAATGGCAGGAAAAAGAAATAAGATGGATGTATTAACTGTTCCTACAGAACCAGACCCAAGTGATGAATTTTCTTCTAACATAGCACCTGATAAACTTATTGCTAGAGTGGACATAAAAAACAGTATAACTAGATTAGATAAAATGTTGAAAATGAGTGATACAGACGCTTTGTCCTTAAAAGGTGTTAGAAAGATAAGGAACGAAGCAATGCGTAATCCGATACTTATGTTTAACTTAAAGACAGGAGAAAAAGAAAATCGCTATGCTGTTCCTACTACTTGGCTTGACTCTATTCAAGGACAAGGCCCAACGTATAAGGGTAAATTTCCTGCCGAAACAGGTGATGAAATAGATTTTGTAGATGTCCGTACTGCAAGGAGATTTTACACACAGTTTCAATACAGAAATAGAAATCGGGGAGTACTACCAAATCGTCGTGCTATGGGGGGAGAAATAGGTACAAACCCCTTGTTCAATAGATAAGGAATAATATATATGCCAATAGATTTTTCATACATCCGCGAACAGGAAGAGGAATCTACTGTAACACAGGTTGATGCAGATAGACAAGCTCGAATAAACGTAGGAAAAAAAGATGAAAACCAAATAAAACTGGTTGCCCAACAAGCTTCGGCTATGGGCCTCTATCAAGATGACAGAGAAAAAATTTATGATTTAGTTGCTGCTAACGCAAGAAATGACTTAACTTCGGGAATGAATCTTGATTCTGCGGCTAACTATTTCTCAAGGGCGCAAGCAGAAAAAGAAAAAATAGAAGAGGCAGGTGGATTAGAAGGTACTGCCTTTGATTATTTTGGTACTTCTGGATTAGGTGTGGTAAGAAGTGTTTACGATGCTGGTGAATTTATATCAAACACTATTTCTAATGTTGGGCAAACAGTAGGTATAACAGGAAGAACACTTTTTGGACAGGAAGCAAAACCTCATTTTGGAGGTGCAAAGCCCGGAGAAACTGTTCTTGGAGGGGGTATATTTCCTGAAAAAGAATACGAAAGAGTAAAAAAAATATCTTCTAGAAAGTATTTAAATATACTTGAAGAGGGAGATATAACTGATGTAATACTAGAAGCTTGGAAAGATATTCCTGTAAAAGAAGACTCTGCTAATTGGATGTCAAGAACACTTAACGCAGCATCAGATAATCCAACTGTAATAGGAAGCGGCACAATAGAACAAGCAACTAAGTTTTTTCGACCCGAAGCAAGTATTATTGAACAGATGATACGAGTAGCTCCTGAAGCCTACGGAGGTCTTAAACTAGGTCTGGCGTTAGCTAGAGGATCGTTTACTAAGAGAGCAAAACAAATAGCAGAAGAACATAATAAACTTGTTGACCAAGGAATTAATAAGGGTGAAAAGATTAATATAGTAGAGGGTGCTGCAACTGGATTTTGGAGTAGAGGAAAAGAAAAAACATTACTTAAAACTGCAGGTGTTACAGGAAAAAGAAAAGGTCTTATTGCCCCCGGAGGAGTGTCTATACTTGCAAAATTATCTGATGATGATTTATCAAACGCTATAGAAATGGCAGCATCTAATAATTTAAGATTTAGTTCTAAGTTTTTTGGTAGAACTGAAGCAGCAAGAGCTAGGTCACTTTCAAATAAATATATTAGAACTGCTCAGTATGATCGTATGAATAGTACTATTTTAGATATAAATAAACAAATACAAAAAACTTCAAATAGGTTAGATATAGCTGAATTAAAAAGAGCAAAAAAGAGTGCTATTCCTTTTGACTATAAAGCTGTTGCAGCAACAGAAGTGTTTATGCAAGGATCATTTATAGCTACAGGAAACATATACGGTGAAGAATATGCTTGGATAGGAGCTTTAGGGGGCGGCGTAAGTTCAGGTGTATTGGCTGGTCTTTTACATGGTGCAAGCAAAAAAACAACTGAAGCTGTTACGGCTTTTGGAGTTGAAATGTTAGATAGAATGGGACTAATGAGACAAGATGATATTGAATTTATGGTTCGCACAGGAAAAGTCCCAATGAGATTGTCAAAAGAACTAAAAGGGGATACAGCAGCATTAGAAGGAATGAATGATCTTGCAAATTTAATTAAATCTTTACCAGAAAATATGAGAGAAGATTTTGTTAAGCAAGCAAGAGGCTTTAAAGAAAAAGTTGCAAAAATTGTTGCAGAAGAAGGTATAGATGAAAACTTATTAATGGCTACTGTAGGACAAGCAATGGCTTTAGGGCCACTTATGGCGTTAAGAAATTCTTTAAGAAATGAACTTATAGACCCTTCTAAGCCATTAGCAGGATCAAAATTTACAGGCGATAGTCTTTCAAAAAATGCACAAACTTTTGTTGATATGGTAAGCACAGAAAAAACTTTTTCTGAGGGTGTAGAACAATTTGGAAGGGCCATAAGAAATTTAAAATCTGGTACAGAAGATGTTTCAGGTGATACATTAAAAGGAGTTATAGACGATCTTGATGATGCTTATAGGTCTTCTTTAGCGGAAATGATGGAAGGAAATAATGCTATAAGTAGACAGTTAGATGATGTATTTAGCTATCTCTTAGAGCCTTCTACTTCCCACTCTATAAAAAATAAAGCTGCGTTTGAGGAAACTATAGAAACTATTATGAAGCATTTTTCAAATCAAGCTAAAATGTTTCCTAAAGCCCAAGAACAATTATCTGAAAAAGCAAGGCAACTAAGAGATGTTATAGAACAATTTAGAACCGATGATGGCGACCCACAAACTGTGACGATTTTATTTGACGAGTTAACTAAATATAAAGGCACAGTAAATAAACTGTTACATAACCTGCACGGAACTGAAACGATTGCTAAAGTTGATGATATAGGAGAAAGACTTACAGGTAGACTTAAAGTTTTATATGAGGCACAAACAGAAGCAGCAAAAAGAAATTTTGACGATATAACCGATGAATTTGGTGACGTACCAATAAATGTTACTAGTTGGTTTAAAAGTTTCTATGGAGAATCAGATACAAGTATCTATACTCATACTCTTCCATCTGATACATTATCATTAGTATCACAAAGAACTGCGGATACTATGATTCCAAAAGGCGGCACCTTAAAACAACTCTTAGATAAAAAATCAGACGAGGCCCTTGAAGATTGGTGGGGTTCTTTATCTACATTCGATAAACAGAATATAGTTGAGGAGATGAATAGGCTTAAATTAAATGGTTTTGAAAGAAGTGTAGATGAAGGTCTTGAAAGAGGAGTACGACAAGCTGTTGTAGAACCCGCAGACGTAGCGACATACCTTACAGGTAAGAAGAGTGCCAGCCAATTAAGAATAGCTTTTTCTGAGGGGGATAACACTATAGGTTCGTTTGATGCTTTTGAAATGGCAGAAGAAGTTTCAAGAGTAGTTCCTGAAAAACCAATACAAATTAATATATCTGTAGAAGATGCAATAAAATGGACTAATTCGTTTAACAAATCAGCTAGAAAGAATTTTCAATTAGGAAATATGGATGTAGCAGAAAAATATAGTACACTATCTAAAAATCTTATAGATTCTTTAGACTCTACTGATCCTAATATTTCTCCTGCTTTACAAGACGCTAAATCTTTTTGGAATAGAGAAGTATATCAAAGATATTTTAATAACGGTCTTCCATCTTTAGGAAATACATGGATTAGAAGTAAAACTAGTCTTGAGGGACAATATAGAACGCCCCCTACAACGTGGATACAGGAGTTAATTGCAAATAAAATTTCTAATGGGACCGCATCCGATGCACAAAAAGTTGTAGATATTTTAACGAGGACGTTTGGAAAAGCAGTTACAAATGAAGATGGAACGGTAAGTTATAAATTAACCACTGAACCACGAAAAGTAATGATTGCAGGTAAAGAAGAAGATATTGATAGCGGTCTAAAACAAGTTAGAGACATTCTCGAATCTATGGTAACTTTACACGTAGATGAGTTAACTGGAGTTTTAAGAGAAAGAAGCGGCAGTTTTCTTAACTTGCGTGAAATTACTGGTAAAAATTTACCATCAGGAAGTATTCTTAAAGGTGATGATAAACTTAAAGAAATTGAAGACTTTAAATCGGTAAGTGATGAATTACATAAACTTATAAATAAGCCTCTCACAAGCCAGTTTTTAAGAGGGCTAATGGAAGTAGACGCATCAAGATATTTAATTGGTGACTATAGTTCACCAAGTACCGTTTCATTTTTTAACCCTGAAACAATAGCGGATAGATGGAATAAAGAATTACTTAACACTAGAAAATATTCAGAACAAATGAATCGTGCGAAAATCGAAAACGATAGACTAATAAACAAGGGGAAAAAAGAAGCGGAAAGCACTTTAAAAATTCATACTACTTTAATAGGTGACTTACTTAATAAGTCTGGAATTAAAGAAGTAAGTAAAATTAAAAATTATGATGATTTTAAAACTATGTTTATTGATAATATAGATGGTCCTATAAAACTAGAAGACTCTATTGTAAAAGCAGCAGCAGGAAATACAGAAAAAGAAAAACAGATAAGAGCGCATGTTAAAGATATAACAATAGAAGCTATAGATAAAGGATTTAGAAATGATGATCTTGTTAACACAGGATTAGGATATGAAAGAGTTTTTGATCATAAGGGTCTTACAGAATATTTACAAAATGAGCGAAATGCAAACACTCTTAAAAAAATTATAGGAGAGGATACTCACAAAAGATTACTAAGAATGTCAGAAGTTTTAAACGTACTAAATGCTAATGCAGACGACTTTCTTAAAAGAAGTAATATGACTGTAAAAGTACCTACTGGTCTTGGACTTAACTCATGGATATCTAGGGTTTATAGCGTCTCTAGGGGTGTTGTTAGTCCTAAATACGTAGCAACTGAAGCTCTTCTTATTGCGATGAAAAAGAAAAATGTAAATTCAGTAGCAACTTTATTAGATGATCCAAAAACTTTAGATGCTCTCTTAGATATTTTAGAAAATCCTTATGCTACTTCTAAAGAATATATGCAGTACATTAGAGAATACGATAAAAATTTACGACTAGTTCTTATTGACTCTCTTGCCAAAAAAGAAGTAGGAGAAAGCAAAAGAAGAAGACAAAGACAAATGGATGAACTGAGATCAAGGTAGGTAAAACATGGCAAAACAAAAGAAACTAGAAAAAGATAGCGCATACTCTAAACTAGACCTAGATGGGGATGGCGTAGTCAGCGACTCAGAATTAGCTGCTCTAGAAGCAATAGAAAATGCAGAGAAGATGGATGCCCAACGACGTATGGCATGGGTATCCCTTATCGTTATGATAGCTTTTACTGCTCTTGTATTTCTTCCAATCTTTCCTGACTCCAGAGTTGCAGCGTTAGGCTCACTCTTTGCAACTTTCTATATAGGAATGGCAGGAGTTGTAGGAGCGTACATGGGAATGACTGCGTATATGTCTAAAGGCAAGTAACATGATGCTAAAAATATATATGTTAATTATAGTTCTTGGCTTTGTAGGATCAGCCGCTTATGGCGGGTACTACTATTACAAAGACACACAAGAACGTATCTCTGTTCTTACAAAGAACAATGCTAAACTACATACAGCAAAGCAACAACAAGACGTTACTATTCAAGCTATGGTAGAGGACAGAGAGAGGTTTGACAAACTTAACCAAGGACTTCAGGCTAAGTTAGAGATAGCCAACAAATATAGGAACAAGTTAATAGGCGCACTTAGAAAGCACGACTTAACAAGGTTGAGTCAGCAGAAGCCTGATTTAGTAGAAAAGAAGATAAACAATGGCACTAAAAAATTACTTAATAGTCTTGAGCGCATTACCACTCCTTCTCCTAACTAGTGGGTGTTTCTCTTGGAATAAGACCAAGGAGTTAAAGGTAAGCACGATAGAGGTACAGAGAAAGATTCCTGTACAGTCTCGCCCACGTCCTGTCGATATGACAGGTCTTAAATTCTATGTCGTGACAGAAGAAAACTTTGAAAAGTTTAAAGTTAGGTTTCAAAAAGACGTAGGAAGTTTTCTATTCTACGCAATAAGTGTGAGAGATTATGAAAATCTTGCACTGAATATGTCTGAGATCAAAAGATACATAGAACAACAGAAGCAAATCATAATATATTACGAAAACGCTATAAAACAAGAAAAGAAGAAGTAATTTAAAAAAAACAGGGCCGTAAAGCCCCGCTGAGTGTCCATCTCTTATGTCTTGGCACCCCTACCCTACAAAGATACCGCTTTCTTCTGTACAGGGCTTATACCCTACCTAGCGTTGATTTAGCTATTTTCTAAGCAGAGAGTAGCTTTCTAATCTCATCATACTGAAAATTACTGTAGTCTCGCAAATGATCACATAGCGAGGCTATTTTTTTTGTCTGTTCGTAATCATCATTCCACTCATCAAACGCATTTATTACTTCTTGTGAAGGTGGTGGTCCTTCCCAATCAACAACAAGCTCTCCATTTGTATTTAAGCTGACCTTAAACTGGTACAGAAGTGCCATGCTCTTTGTGCTACTCATTACTCTAACTCCCTTATAGGTATATTATAACAGTCTGCTCTAAAAACAAAACTGTTATCTGGATCAACGTCTCCTTTTTTATGAAAAGTTGCTATGTCGTAAAATCGTTCTTTAGATATCTTTCCTAGATACCAAGCTTTGCTCATGTTATTAAGAACTCTTGTAAAAGCGTAGTAGCTACATTTCTGTTTAGTGTTATAGTTTGCAACAGAACAGGAGTAATAATCTCTAGGTGCTGAAGAGACACGCTTAGTCTTTACATCTACAGTGTCGTAGTTACGTAACAGTATGTCATAATCATACGTGTCCATTACTTCACCATCTAATATATCAGCAGTTATGTATTCTCCTACAAATCCTGCTATCGAACCGTCTCCCTGCATAATAGAGTTATTAATTATACCCATCTTAATTGCTCTAGATTTTGATAACTCTATTATGTTGGCGTCTACAGGGACTTCTATCATTATACTAGGTCTACTATCTCACATGCACCTGCGGTACAGGCTAACTCTTGTGATGCCGTTGTCATATCAATACTCTCCCAATCAGACAACTTGTTCCAATCAACATTCTTAGGCATCTTCTTTAACAAGTCTTTATACTCTTCTTCTGTACAGTCTTGATACGGTGCTTGCTGATAGGAGTGATCACTAAACGGTAGAAATGACACACCACTCATATACTCAAAATGTTTATACACCCACGCTCCCACATCAATCCACTCATGCTCCTTAACTGAGATTGTAACAGATGGTTTATGTTCGCACCAGTGCTTTTGATATATAAGCCACAGTTCTAATTGCTCAATAGCTGACATATCTGTACGAAAGACTGCACCGCGACCTACCTTCATAGGGAATGAGAACACAGAAGTATGTTCTGGTTTCATAACATCATTCTCTACAGGAAACCCACACTCTGTCATCATCTTCGTTAAAGGGTCTTTCTTATCACCCCTTACTGTACGTATGTAGAAAGGATTATGTCTTGCGTGTATGCCGGAGGCTGCATCAGTTAGCTGACTAACTGTGCCAGAGGGTTTAACACAAGTAACAGCAACAGACTGAGCAATACCAATCTGCTCTGCCCACTTCTTATTTGTACTTACTGCTATTTCTTTTAACTTCTCTAGTAGTTCAGGTAACTCTTTGTGTGTAAGATACTTACCATTAGTATGAGTACAATCCATTATACCTGTAAGAGATACACCAAGTAGCCTCTCTTCTGAACAATTCTTCTTCCACGTTTTAGATACGTATTTAAAATTAGTAAGCGTTGATTGCATAGTACCCAATATAGAGGCTAGTCGTACCTTTCTCTTCAGAGTCTCAGGAGTATCGTCTGATCGTACAACAACCTCAGATAGATTACAGAACTCACGATCCCTCAATATGATCTCTGAGCATGGATTAGTACCAAACTCCCACCCCTCTGTCTCTCTGCGCCCATTCTTATCAGCCATTCTTACAGCCGACTCACGATTAAAGATGCCACGCTCACCAGACTTAGAGTCGTACAGAGCTTTCCACTCATCCATAAAGATCCCTATGTCTGGTTTTTCTGTATAGCAAGCAGAGTTGTTAGCTAACGCCCTCTGTGGATTGGCTTCCCACCACTGGCCCCCCTTGGCATGGCGCATACGATCATCAGATAGATTAGATAAACTAATAAGGGCAGACCTTCGTACACCACCCACCACAACAATCTCACCTATCTTACATACAATGTCGTGACATTCTATAGAGTTAAGCCTACGTCCTGCTGAACCTTGAAATATTTTTACACAGAACTCAAACAGTGACTCTAGTGGTTCTGGACCTGAAGCCCTACCACCAAAGACTTTAAGAGGAGAACCTGCTGGACGCACTTTAGATAAGTCCCACTTAGGTATTTGACCTACGTAGAGCATACCAATAAGTTCTTTTAAAGATTTTGCCCAGCCCATCTTACTATCTGCTACAAGTATAGTAGAGTCTGTATCGTTAAAATCTTCTGCTACTTCAGGTAGCTTAGAAACAAACTGACGCTCAACACTGAAACCTACGCCAGTACCATTCATAAGTATGTATAGTATCTCATCAAAAGACTGCACACGATCAATAGCAACATAAGAACAATTATAACCCGCTATGTTCTCTCGCTTTAGGGCCTCTCCTGCTGACATTAAACAGCGCATAGATGGCATAACTTCTAGAGAGAGTACCGCTTCCTCTAACTCTTCTGCAAGATCATCTGGTAAATCATAATCATGTAACTCTTTTAAATGTTCTTTAAAGAATGAAAAGTACCTGCCAACTGTTTCAGGCCAAGTCTCTCTTCTTTCCTCGTCGTATAGCCAACGAGAGTAACGTGATAAGTGTATGAACTCTTGATAAAGAGTAGGTAAATAATTATTAGCCATCTGTCTCCTCCCCGTTATTATAATCTAATGCTAATATTAACTGTGCATAGTGAATTGCCTTTTCTATATCTTTACGGCCTTCTCCTTTTGTCCTATGCCTAGTAATGTATTTGACAACATTACCTTCAAAGTAATCTAATTTATTTGCGTGAATGTATTCAACAGGTTGTATACCACAATCCTTGTAGTGTTCTCCCCCTATCTGTTGATCTAGGGCTTCTCTTTCCTGTTTCAATCTGCGTATCATATAATCTTCATGGCTTTCATGTTCATATCTATAGTCGTTATCTGACATTTAATTATCCTTACTAAATGTTACGTGGACTACGTTATCCGATAAGTCTCTTATGTTAAATTCTTCTTCTCCCGACTCCATAAGTTTCTCAACTATTGCTTGATGTCCATACTCTACAACTTCATCGTAATCATTATCAAGTAGATGAATTAAACCGTGAAGAAGAACGTGCGCCCCTGTAATTTCTTCCGACCCTGTAGTGTCATACATTCTTACAGAAACATTATCTTCACTCCTTGCGTGTAGAATTATGTAAAGCCTATCGTCTGCAAGTTGCATAGACTCCATAGCAATGTCTGTTTGATCTGCGTCTGGCAATAAAACAATTTTATTTTCAATATCATCTTTCATTGAACCACTCCGTTTGTAATTTTTTTTCTGACCACTCAAAGCCGTATCTTTCTGCCCAATCAGCGTAAGTAGTTTTAGAACCTTTGTAAATTTTTTGTCTGGCATTTTGAAATAAAAATTTTACTTCTAGGTCAGGGTTCTGTTCTTTAACGAGAACGTGTTTAACACGGTCAGACTGAATAAGTCTGCCTTTAACTTCAATGTAAAAATCATTATCTGGAACGTAAAAATCTGGTATGTACACCCTTGGTTTTGGTTGAAACGGTATCTTATCTGGTTCGTATTTAAAGTCAACGCCTCTTTCATACAAAGCCCTGCCTACCTCTGCCTCAAAGTTTGAACGATAGCGCATGACTTACAAAATCCTTTTTTAAACTTGAGCTTTTAATAACATTCTCTAACCTATTCTTATATATATCAGCAATCTTTTCGTCCATACTGTGAAGTACTACATTAAAAGAGTGCATAGGAAATACTAATAATTTATTTTCTGCTATTACTTTATTAATTAAAGATATACAGTTATTAATTTCTTTTACATAGTTTATATTATTATAGTTATGTAACCAGTTGCCAGAGTCAGACATATTAGTTCTGTATATTACAGGCACACCATTATCTTTATCTCTTAGCATAAGAGTAGTAAGCATATTGTTATCTTTTTTTAAAGAATCAAAATATACAAAGTAAGCATTATCATTGTGTTCAATATCAAATTCAGTCACCCTGTCTGTTAAATATATAGGCATACTATAGCTCTGAAGTTACGTATTTAGCATACCAAGCGTGTGCCTTTGAGTCTTCTCGTATAGATGGTTTTCGCTCATAAGAAGACTTAGGCCAACAATGTTCCCTGTAACCACAGTACGAACAGTTCTTAGGCAGCAGCTTATTACCTGTAGTTATAGACTGCCCCCGTTTTCTAACAACTTCTGGAGTTTCTTTAAAACACTTTTTAAATGGTTTTTTATCTAGAATAGTGTAGAGATTTCTCTTTGCTAGATCAAGAGCGTCCTGCCTGTCCCTGTCTGTTAACTCAGGTGTCTCACACACAGACCACTCTCCTGTGGCCTTGTTAATTGCTATCCACCCGCCAAAGGGATAACCAGCAGCCTCTGCGTATAGGTAGCCCTGCACTACGTAGCCAAAAGGATCATCACTCTTTATCTTTGAATACCCGCCAAAGCTACCAAACTTGGTGTTAAACGCTGCGGGAGATGCCGTCTTTATATCATACACCTTACCATCAATCTTAACGTCATAAGTGCCTTTTACGATATCAAAGTTCTTTCCATCTTTGCTGAAGTTAAGCTCTACAGGTTCTTGTTCGCTCTCTATGTTAACACCTGCAGACTTCATAATTGCTATAGCTAACGCTTCAAGCAAGTCTCCCATGAGAAACTTCATAAGCAGAGTATAATCTACTTGCTCTTCCTCATCGGAATTAATGTCAAGCTGTTGCTGGCACAGAGGTTTGCCAAGAGCAGACATACGTATTCTCTTAGTGTTAGGCTGATTGAATTGTTTCTCTAGAGAATTGCCACACGCCTCTTTAAATTCTTCTATGAGTTCGGGGGAAATCCCTTTGGACTCCCCCCTAGCAGCCGACTCAAGAAATATCTTTACTTGATTTATAAGTAAAGACACTAGGCAACTTCCAAACTATCACTCACATCTAATTCTTCGGAAGTTAATTTATCTTTTAGATGCTCTTTATGTTGTGTGACAATACGATTATTATAACTTTTAATGTCATCCATAATCGTATTGATACGCCCAACATCATCATCGTTAAGCTTTAGTTTCTCAACATCACTAAGTTCAGGCGTGAAGTATGTTACTGACCCCATTTTGTTGCGCTTAGTTTTAAGCTCAATAACATTAGAAAACATAATGTTCTTTTGACCAAGCTTTCCTATGTAGTTCCACAAAGGTTGAAAAGCAGAGCCACGTACTGACCATACAAAAGGTGTACCAACCATGTCTTGCTCTTCACCATCTATTGTTTTTGCATTACCTTGATGCACATAGCCGTAGATAATCTGTGTGCATTTAATAGCTTTCTGTGCAGCTAATAAACTAGAGTCTTTAGGTAGGGCTTCTATCTCTTGTGGCGTTAGCTTACCACACTTCATTCCACCTTTAGAGTCTGGAAAGTCTTCCTTTAGAGAAGGCTTCATAACTGTTCGGGGGCTTTCCTTTGGGTTGTCTGCATTAAACGCATCGTATGCAAAGTACCTTACGTATAGACGTACAAGAGGATTGCCTTCAAAGTAATAGTCTTCACCATCTACCTTCAGCCTATAACTGCCTTTTGGTAGTCGCTCTCCTTCATCGTTCTCAGCCATCTGTTCAATGGCAAATCTAGGTATACCAGAGTTAACAGGTTTACCTAAACCTACTTGGCCTATCATGGCAGCAAGATTTTCAGTGCTAATTTTATTTAAATCTTCAACAGTTGTTAAGTTTGTATCAGTCATAGGTTTTTAAATCTCCTTTAGATTTAGCCAATCGTTGCCTATTTTTAATTCTATGTCAATAGGCATATCAAAGTTAATTAAATAACGCTTAGAACATTCGTCTTTAATTGACAACATAGAATCTCTTAGTAGTTGTATTACTTCATCTTTTTCATCGGGGTGAACATCAACAACAATAGAGTCGTGAACTGTATTTATCACAACACTACTCATGTTGTCAAGTGTTTTGTGCATATTAATAAGAGCAAGAGGTAATATATCTGCAGTAGCAAACCCTTGTACTGGATAATTTTTAATAGCTGTTGCTCCTACCGCAGAGCCGTTTCTGTTAAACTTTGCATTAGGAAAGTTATATTCTCTTCCTGATGGTAACACAACTTTCTTAGTGTCTACAGCTTCTCTCTGTAGTTTTTCATGCCAAGAAGATATGCCACTGTACTTTAGTTTAAACGCATCATAGTAACGCATCTCCTGTTGCGTTCCTCTTGTTCCACCGTACAAAGGTTTAAATGTATGTGCTTTGGCTGACTGTCTATCGACCCCCATGATATCGGCAGTATAAGAATGAACATCAATACCATTTTTTACGTCCTCATATATTTGTTTATCACCTGATAGAAACCCTGCAACCCTAAACTCAAGTTGTCTGTAGTCTCCTTCTAAGATGTAGCCACCATCGAAACGTGATACGATGGCTTCTCTTGCTGGAAAGGTAGAACCTCTAGGCATGTTCTGAAAGTTAGGAGCGCGAGAACTGAGCCTACCAGTAGAGGTAACACATTGCATAAACTGTGGGTGTATAAAACACTCGTCATCTTGATAAGCTTCAAGAGAACTTACAAAAGTTTTTAGATAAGTTCTAACTTGAGAATATCTCATATACTTATCTATAAATTCTTTAGCTACTCCTTGTTGTGTAGTAGAAAGCTCAAGAAGAGTTTGTTTATCTGTCTTAAATCCTGCTGATGCTACGTCATACTGATCTCTAGGTGTAACCTTCAGTCCAGCAGCCTCAGAAAGTTTTTGATACTTTACACCAACACCGTTACATTCTTTACAGATTTTCTGTACTTTACTAAGCGCACCTGATTTTGTGTATCCACGAATTTTTCCGTATCCGTTACAGTTAGAACATGGCGTACCCTTTGTTCTTTTCTCTACAGGAGCAAGACTCGTTACTATATCAACAAAAACTCTTCTCGACATTTTTCTACGAAACTTCTGGCGCTTGGCGTTACCGTTTAGTTCCCAACCTAGATTAAAAGATTCCTTCCATTTCTTTTTATCTAATACTTTTCTGGAGTAGAACAGTAAGCTCCTATCGTCAGGGCTATCTAGGTTTATAGGAGTGTCGCCCATGACCTGTTCAATTATTCTTTGTAAGTCTTCACCAAGACTTGCGAACTCTTCTTCATACGCAAGTTTAATTCTGCGTAGATTACGATTAGATATTTTTATACCGTTTCTCTCTACATCAGTAAGAACATTAGTAAGATCGTTACTTAGACTAAGTGTAGATATAAGACCTTGCTCTCTACTTGCAGGTACAGGATCGTTGTGGTATGTCTCCCAAGTAAATTTAAAACTTCTTAGTTGATGTTCTGCAAGTTGCTTGGCTATCTCAACATCATTTGCACCGTACTCTTCTACGATCTCTGGTGGTATGTCCTCAAACGAAACATCTTTAGATATATATTCATCTAATATATGTGCGTTCTTTTCCTGTATGCCTCTACGCTTACAGCACTCAGCAAGAGATAGAGGTAGCTTCTTACTTCTAAGCAGCACATACTCAGCAACCATAGTGCAGTATAACTTTTTGTTGTATTTAAAACCACACTCTCTTAGCCACGTTAAGTCAAACTTAATGTTATGTCCGACTAAAATATCTGTCTTGTCCAGTGCGTCTTGTAATACTTTGAACCCATCAACAAAATTAGGGGCTGAGTTGTGGTTAAAGAATATATATTCAGATTCAATTCTGAGGGGGCCAAAGGGCGGTGCCATGTTCCATAATTGATACCCTACAGAAACAAGTTGTTGCCCAAAGAAGGGAGAAGAAACTGTACCTGTATCAGTTTTAGAAAATGATGTTTCTACATCTAGAAAACAAACTGTTGTCATTCGTATAACACCCTTTCTCTGTCCATGTACATGACTATGGAGCCATGCCAGCCATTGACTTTGTTCTTAGACACCTTAATGGTTCTGTAGTTTTCTTCCTCTGCTACACCTATTCCAATTATAATATCTGCTTCACCCGCCTTACCTGTACGAGAACTATCTAACATAGAATAGTCTATCTCTGACCTACCGTGTGCCTCGTAGTTGGCTTGAGACACAGCCCATACAGCTACGTTGTTTCTCTTGGCAATCTCTCTGGCACGACAGTACAACTCTTTTAGCCTCTCATCGCCACGCGAGAACTCTGCGTCTATACGCACTTTGTCAAGCTGGTCAATGAACACTATATCAACTTCATTACGAGTTGTAAACTCTTCTATTTCCTGTATGGAAGTCCCTACAGAGTCAAGCATATATAGGTTAGGTTTGATTTCATTTACAAACTTATCCTTGACCTCATCCATTTTTTCTTTTGCTTCGGCAGGACTGCTTCTCATATAAGAAAGAACAATTCTAGTTTTTACTACCTTTGCTATTTCTTCGTTTGCCCAATAAGCAACCTTGTAACCCTTGCTTATGTAGTTTGCCGCGAGCCAAGCACAAAATGTTGTTTTACCTGCCTCTGGTCTTGCAAAGATTATACCTAGATTACCTCTATTTACACCATGTACACTAGTCTGTATTCTAGGTGGAAACTCAAACTCAGGTTCCTCGTTAACGTACTTTAACAAGTCTTCTATGTCATCATCTACAACTTTATACGTTTCAGATATTCTTGTATCGTTTTCGTTAAGTTCGTTTATGTTACGTAGAAGACCACCAACATCTTTCTTATTGCCTAGATAAATCTCTAGAGCTTCTTCACCTATGGTCTTAGCTTTAGTTCTTTTCCAGAAAGAATGTATAACATCAAGAGCAATGTCATCTCCTATAGCAATCTTATCAAGAGAGACAATATCTCTTTCTACTTTCTTTCTAGCTGTATCAGTTAAAGCAGGATATTTTTCTCTATGTACAGCTAAGACTTCTTCAGTTGTGATGTCTCGCGCATAGTTCTTGTGACATTGTTCTATTACATCAAGTATAGTAGCTACTTCTTTAGGAAAGTTGCTCTTCTTTAGAAGGTGCGCTATCTTGTTGTAAGTCTCATTATTCAGAGACAGCTTCAGTATTTGTTTTTCTATCATTGAGTTTTAAAACTCCTTGTATATCGGTTTCAATTTTTAAGTCCCTTTCGAGGACTATAACATCTAGATTACTTATGTTCCATTTTAATTCATTTATAAGAGATAAGCTTTTTATAGTAGCATCTTTGTCTAGAGCTACAGTAACTTTATCAAACTTATCACACAGAACTTCTTCTACTTCCTCTGTAAGATGCGTACCAAGCAGTGCTACTCCTGTTACTAAACTAGATATAGCTGTAGCAGATGCACAATCTTCTACGACCACAGCGTGTTTACACTTCTTATCCCCACAGACATAAGGGAGCCTAGTGCTACCATATCGAAACCATTTTGGCAAGGCCCCGTCATACAGCGCCCTTCCTGCACCATCTATCACCTCGTTCCTGTGGTTCTTAATGACAAACACGGCCCTGTTCTTTTGGTAATCATATCTTATGTCTGCTGAATTGTTTTGATAAGCGTGAAGACAGTGATTAACAGTAAGATAATTAATAAGTTCAATGGGGAAGTCATTACCTCTCCAATACCTTTGTAAAACTTTCTTAACCTGTGGCGAATAACTATTCCCCCTAGAATTTTGATGACTAATAGTTTCACTACCATTCGCTTTAGAAAATGATTCAGAAGATATGTCATTCTTATAAGTTCCTTTTACGTTACAAGATGCTTTAAAACAATTAAACTTGGTAACATCACCAAAATTAGTAATAGATAGACTATTTATACCATCACATATAGGACAATCTAATCTCATAGATTCTCCTTTATTAACATTAATAGTATTTATATAAGAATATATATTATTATTCATAGTATATATAACTGGTTGTTTCGGGCTTATGACTAAGCCTTTTAACATGCGGAAAAAATCACGTCAAGGGCTTTTTTTCTGTTGACTACTATTTTTGCGCATAGTAAGCTGCGCTTCTGTTTTCAACAACAACAAGGCCGTTGGTCTATGAATATATTCTACCTATCTACTAGTCCAGTTATAGCCGCAAATTATCACTGTGACAAACACGTTGTAAAAATGATTCTCGAATCAGCACAAATGTTGTCTACCGCATGGCGTTGTCAGTGGCACGACAATACGTCTGTCTATCATTCTAACCTTGATTCTAAGGGCGTGTATAAAGGTGCCCACGCTAACCACCCTTCTTGTGTATGGGCCAGAAAAACTGGACCCAATTATAAGTGGCTCTACAGTTTGTATTGTAGTTTGTGTGTCGAGTATCGTGTAAGATACGAAAAGGTACACGCCTCTGAAAAACTCCTTGCTTTTCTCGCAAACATTCCAAAAGAAATAGATGGTGTCGGAGAGTTTACACCGCCACCTCAGTGTATGCCGGATGAATACAAACGGGATGACACAGTAGAAGCTTATAGGGCTTACTACATAGGTGAAAAGTCTAGGTTTGCTAAGTGGGAAAAATCTAACAATAAACCGCTGTGGATGAGAACCACTGGTAGCAATAATACAGCAGTAGGTGATACAACGGGTAGCAATAATACAGCAATAGGGTAACAATGGAAAACACACATCAAAAAGGCTTACTATCTAAAATCTCTGTAATGAGACACTACACTCAGAAGGGTTGGTATGTTTACAATGAGACAATGGGAACAGGCCCTATTGATATTGTCATTGTAAATCCTAACACTGGTGAGGTAAGATTTATAGATGTAAAAACTATGTCGTTTAGATCAAGTACTGCAAAGCGACCTAACACAATGATCAACAGGTCTACATCTGATGTACAAAAGAAGCTAGGTGTTAAGCTTGTATATTATAATACTGAAACAGGGGATGTTAAGGAATGAAAAACAAACCTAGAAAGAAAAGAATTGTCGAGTACAGTAAAAGAGCTTATGATGGTAAGACTCTTCAGTGGACTTGGATGACTGATGTAGAGTTAGGTATAATTAAATACCGTGACTCTAGAAGGTTTCCCCATCTTGCCGATAATGGTAGGTGGGTAATAACTAAGATATACGAAGGTGATGATATCTTAGATGGATAAAAAGGAGAAGATTATGAAACTACCTAAAGACTTTTTCCAATGGGTATTTGACATTATGGGGTTTTCCGATGTCAAAAAAGAAACCCAAGATAAATGGAAGATTGATGATGATTTTGTCGAAGGACTAATAAATGTCAATCGTTATACAAGAGCAGGTAAATCTGGTAAAGTTATATACTGTCCTCATTGTAATGCACCTGAGTTAGTGCATCACTTTGGATGGGCAGCTATGACTTGTCCTAGTTGTAATACTACCTCTGATAAGAATGATTGGCTTGTTACGTGAGTGTATTAGAAAAAGAAGGTGTTCTTGAAGATACTTATAATAGTATTGTCGATGAGTTAGTAGCTGATGGAATGTCGCTAGAAGATGCACTTATTAAGGCTACTAAACTTACTATGGAAAAGTGGCTGAACGATGAGACAGGCTAAAAAAATGTCGGCCCATTTACAAAAAATGTCGCCCTAAAAATGTCGCCCTAAAAATGTCGGACTTTTTAGTGTGGTACTGGTTTCTTCGGGCTATGGGCTACAGCCGCCGTACCAGCTTCGCGGCTGGCCTGTCGAATACGTTTATATATCCTTCTGCACAAAAAAAGAAATTGTTTGACACTGAATAATCGTTCGTGGTAGGTTCGTTTTCTACTTACATAAACTTTTTTTAAAGGTCACGCCATGCCCCAACCCCTTCAGATATTCCGCCCCCGTCATCCTAGTTTTTCTATGGAAAAAAGAATAGTAACCGCTCTCGTTCAAGACAAGTTTTTCACTGTCACATTTTATAAAGCAGATGGAAAACTTCGCACACTTAACGGTCGCTTGGGTGTTACTAAACATATAAAACATTTTAAAGAAAGGGTTACTAATAAACACTCTAGTAAATATCTTGTGGTCTATGATCTACACGCGAAAGGTTATCGCAACGTAGACGTAACTAATATTACATCTATAAAAATAGACGGTTATGAACACGTAACTTTAGATTATCCTGCAGATAAAATAGAAGAGATTTTATTGAGTACAGATAATCCTGCAGCGAGTGTTTAACCATGCAGAAACTATTGTCTGTATCCAATGACGCTAAAACTATAAAGGGTGAAAAGTACGGATACCGCACTCACGTTTTATATTTTGCAGCCGCAGATACTTCAGGTCATGAGGTTTGCCATTGGCGCAATGCTGAATGTACAAAAGTCTGTCTAGATACTGCAGGACGGGGTAATATGTTATCTGTAAAAACCGCACGTATCAAAAAGACAAGAAGATACTTTGCAGATAAAAAGAAATTTATTTCTGATCTAAAAGAAGAAATAGAAACAACTGCAGCAAGTGCTACACGTGCAGGTTATATTCCTGTATATAGATTAGACGGCACAAGTGATCTAGGACTAGCACAACGCATAGCCCCTGAGTTTCCTACTTTGCAATTTTATGACTACACAAAAAACTTCAAACGCAAGCCGCTTGCGAATTGGGACATTACTTATTCTTATGATGGTTTTAATTGGGACAAGTGCGAAGAAAAATTGTCGGGCCTTGACTACACAAAAAATGTCGGCCCTATGTCAAGAATTGCGATGGTATTTAGAGACAGTCTACCTCAAACTTATAGAGGGTGGCCCGTGGTCGATGGTGATCAATCTGACCTGCGTTTTCTAGATAAAAAAAGCGTGATTGTGGGGTTAAAGATAAAAGGTGGAAAAAAACGCATTGCACCGAACTTTTTTGTGGAAACAAATCAGCAAGTAGGGCATATTGTACAGGCTCAATAATGAGCAGATTTTAAATCATACAGGAAACTTTAGTTATGAATGAATTGACAACACAAACACCCAACCCAATACAAGTAGACCTAGAAGACTATTTGACGCCTACGTCCTCCCTTAACAAATACGTACATAGTGATATACGTGACGTTTCATTCTTTGCTGCACACGCTGCTAAAAAGGTGCCTGTGTTTGTTCGCAACTATGGAGACGGCCCCCAAGTCGATCACGTTCTGCCAAAATCTCGCGCTTTAATCAATAAACATAGTGGCAATCTGATGAGCAATAGCGCCGTAAGTGATAGTTACACACTAGAAAATCACGAGGACCTATACACCAAACATGCACAGATTATATTAGATAGTGATCTGCCACACGACAATGTGGAAGTAACCGACGAAATTGTGCATGGTGGTTTAAAGGCTAGGCGTTCAATCAAATATTTAGACACTGGGCGCGACGTAGGGGACAATACAGTGTATTGCCGCTCCGACGTTATCAACTCGATCAATATGAGTTGGGCTTTTCAAGCGTTTGCTGGCGCTTATAATTCGTATTGTGAAAACTCTATGGTGTTTGGTGGTGATAGGGCTTTTTATACAAAAAACAAACATACGCGACACTTTAACAGCGCCGCCTTGTTGCGTACTGCTAACACTGTTCTTGAAACGTATACAAACCACATAGACAAGTTTAACGCATGGAAAAATTACGCAATAGATGATGAAACGGCGCATCAATTCCTAAAAGAAAAATTAGCGTATTATCCATTATCTGCTGCTGAACAACGTGCCGCAGATATTGCCAACATTAAACCGGAACCAAAATTGAACCTCAAATTATATGCCGTGCTGCTGACTCTTTGGGACCAGTACAAAAATAAGCAGGGTATGAATTTGTGGGCGCTGTACAATGTTCTAACTCACTATGCCACGCATACCCATGAAACCTACACTGTGGACGTAGAAAACAAAAAGGGAGAAATTAAAACTGTAGAACATACTACAGGACGTAACCTTGATAATGCCACCACCAGCCCGGTTTTAAATCGTACTTATGAACTGGGCGCACAAGTAGAGCGTAGTAATGATGTGGCGCTTATTATTATGCAACAACCATTTTTCACGCCACCTCATCAACCCCATGTATAGGAAATAGTAATTGTGGAAGAAATAATTTCAACTATTTACAAGTGCGCCGTTATCGTTATAGTGACACTCGTTATCTTTTTACTCGTAACTTTTATATAGGAGATATATCTCATGGCGAAACAAGACAAACTAGTTGCAACTAAGTCAATTCATAAACCCGTACTGCTTAACCTAGAGGAACTGAACGACATTCGGACGTTTGCTCAGTTATCCGGTGGTTTTACTGATGACCAAATGGAAATGGTCTGGACGGGTAAAGGAAAGGAACGTAAGTTTATTGTTCTTGCGTTGCGTAGTGCAATCGAACGGTTACGGTCTGGGGCGTCATCGTGAGTGTGCAAACAGATTGGCCTGAATTAGCCTGTCTGGACACTTACAAGGTCGAATTGACTGATACTAACGGCCGTCGCGTTTGGGTCGCCTGCTCGCATGAGAGTGAGGTCAATAAACTCATCGCTTATACCAGCAAGGATAATAAATACACCGCTGCAGATGTGTACCAGCTTACCAGTAAACACACTTGGCCTAGCGTTGATATACAGGTCGATTGTGTAGAGGGTGCGGTCCTAGAACTTAACGAACTCCCACGGGGCTGTTAGCAACTGCACGTTCCCTAACAACCCCACAAACTCAAACCCCGGCTCGCCTCAATTGGCTTTCCGGGGTTTCTTTTGTTTACTCGCCAAATATATACTAAGCGATTGTTACGGCTGCAGTCTTACGGCTTACGCCTGTATTGTTGTGGGGTCGAATGATACGCCAGTGCGCCATCAAAAGAGTTGGCGAAAAGTAACAGCGAAAAAATGTCGCTATAGTTAAACCTCGCGTGTGTCGCGTTGTGGGGAAAAATACAGAGTGACAATTACTTATAAGCATAATATACGCTCTAGAAAATGGTCGCATAGTGTATATTATGGGTACTTTTATTGTCCAATAAAAACAAATACTTAGCCAACGCGCGCCCGCGCATGGGCCACTAGGGGGGGTGTATATCTATGTATGCAATCCCGACATATTTTTTATATTTTTACCCTTTCTACTGTATTTCTTCTTATTTTTCAATACCTTATGGCTTAATGCAGCTAATTCTTTGTAAAAGGGGTTACGAGATTTTATTTTATTTTTTATTTTTTTCATATTATCTCTCGCGTATGGTTATATGGGGGGTATGGATTATCTCTTGCGTATTGTTATAGGGTTGGTGGAGTATAGGTTTATTCCTGTGGCAGAGTTACTCTTATTATACAGCTAATTTTCGTGTTTGTCAAGTAAAAAATGCACTATTTTTAATTTTTTTTAATTATTTACTTGACAAACCCTAAATATGTATGTATAATAGGTACATATAGTTTATAGTTGTATCTACGCCTGATCAAACAACATAATATAAAGCAGGGGAATAGAGATAACCAACTCTTAGACTATATTTTATACCAATATAATTAAAAAAGGAGAGATAGCTATGGCAAGTGCGAGAGCTATTGCTAAAAGACTTCAAGGTACTTCTAAAGGTAGAGCTATTGATGATATGGATATCTATGCTGCTGCAAAATCATTACAGGGTGGCGATGGTGGTAGACCCATTAGTGATGAGGATATTGAAGCAGTAAGGGCTATTCTTTCTACTATTCAGGGTGACACGGGTGGTAGAACAGTCAGTGATGCAGATGTAGCCGCAATGAGCAAAAGAGGCGGGGGAAAAATACGTAGAATGTCGTATGGTCGTGGCGGTAAAGTATCTGCTAAGACATATTCAAAAGGTGCATCTCCTCGTAAACCAAGGATATAGTAGTTATGCCTCCCTACGGACCATTTTCTGCCTTCTACATGAATAATTACAATAGTGTAGATAAAGGCAAGTGCGATAGTTGTGGTCACGACTGCCATTGTGAAAACGGCTCCTGTGAATACAAAGAAGCCTTCGAATATGAGTCGAAGATAAGGGATTGTAAGTGTACATCTTGTAAATGTGACAGATACACAGGATATGGGGCTACGTAATGCCAGCGAAAGAAGCACTACAGGACATATCTAAGCAGCTAATGAAGGCTTCTAACCTTCATAAGCAGCAATCTAAGCGTGTAAAAGCCATAAGCAACAAAAACTACGCAAAAGGTGGTGGAGTACGCAAACCTAAGATGCCCACAGGCAAAGGAATGAAGCGACCAACTAAATCGGGCGCTGGAATGACTGATAAGGGTATCAAGGCGTATCGTGCAGCTAACCCCGGCTCTAAGCTAAAGGGTGCAGTTACTGGAAATGTAAAAAAAGGAAGTAAAGCCGCGAAACGTAGAAAGAGTTATTGCGCTCGCTCTGCAGGACAGATGAAGAAGTTTCCCAAAGCGGCAAAAGACCCTAATTCGCGTATGAGACAAGCAAGAAAAAGGTGGAAGTGCTAATGCAAAAAAAAGGATTATACCATAACATTCAACAAAAACGCAAGCGTATAGCTGCGGGATCGGGAGAAAAGATGCGTAAAGCGGGAGCAAAAGGCGCACCCAGCGCACAGAATTTTAAAGATGCAGCTAAGACTGCTAAAAAAATGAAGGGTGGAGGAAAAGTACCCCCTGAAAAGAAAGGATTTTCTAAATTGCCTGAAAAAGTACAGAAAAAGATGAGTCCAGCTATGGCTCAAAAATACAACATGGGTGGAATGACAATGAGTGATAAAATGTCTGCACCTATGGGAATGATGAATAAACCAAAGAACATGGGCATGATGAATAAAGGCTACGCTCATGGTGGCGGTATTCGTAAAGTTAAATACTGATAGGAATAAAAAAATGGCAAAATCTACAAGGTCTGTAAGAAATGCTATCAAAAAGAGGTCAGAAGAAAAAAAACGTCTTCGACGTCGCGGCTTGCATATAGATTTGGACAAGCAGCCGACTCGTTCTATAGATCCAAAAACTGGTCGTTATAAGATGGATAAACAATACGGAAAAGGTAGAGACAGCGATCAACCTCGTAAACCTAAGGCTGAATCTGCCGCTGAAAAAAAAGCAAACGACAAGCTTTATAAACGAATGCAAGACAGTAGGGATAGGGATAGGGCATTGTACGGGTTGCCCCCTCGTCCCCTGCCCGGTTCACCCGGATATAAAAAGATGCTCCTAGACGAGGAGAAGATGGCAAAAGAGAACAAGAAGAAGGCAGAAAACAGGAAGAAGTTGCAGGAAGAAAGACGTAAAAAGGACTTGTATGACTGATAAAAATAAACCCGTTGTAAAACCAGAGTCTGTAAAACCTATTGTTGTACAGCCTGAACCTGTAAAGGTTATTGAGAAAAAATGGTGGGAGACTAACGGAGAATACATTGGACTTGCACTGTTTGGCCTATGTATCGTTGTTCTTCTTGTTTGCAAAATCATAGGCAAGAGAAAAGAGTAAACAATGGCGTTTAAGCAGCGTACTCTGGGAAAAGTGCTTACAACAAGTAACGCTGATCTGTACACAGTCCCTACCAACTACCATAGCGAGATACTCAGTATCTTTATATCAAATGAAAATGGAAGTGCAAGGACAGTTTCTATGGATTGGTATGACCTAGCAAGTACCACTTATTTTACGTTACTTGATGCCGTATCCGTAGCTGCAAATAGCTACACACATATTGTAGATAGCCCCCTATTTTTAGTGAGTGGGGATAAGATAAGAGGTTTAGCAAGTGCAGGAACCTCTGTAACAGTAACTCTGCACGTAAAAGAAGAGTTTGTACCCCAACAGGTATAAGTTTAACTTAGAAAAGAGGACGTATTTTATGGAAGCTTTAACTTGGATCAAAGATCGAATGACTGAACCCTCATCTTATGCGGCTGCAGGAGCAGCAGTAGTAGGCATAGGTGTTCTTGTAAATTCTTCAGTCGTAGTGCTTATCGGTGTAGTAGGAGGAGCGTTAGGCTTCTTTCTCAAAGAAAAGGGCATTATATGATCTGGCTTATCGGATTAGGAATGTATTGGTAACATGGTAGACAACCTGCTTGCAAAGCCCAAAAAGAAGAAAAGAGAGCTTAACGAAAGACAAAAGACTTTTATTGACTCTTTAGTTACCAATGGTGGTAACATATCTTCTGCTTTGCAACAGGCAGGGTACGCAGAGAGTTCGCGTACTCATCTAATGAACAGTCTATCAGAAGAAATAATTGACAGGGCGCAGTCAGTGCTTGCTGTTAATTCTGTACGAGCAGCTACCAATCTTGTAAACGCAATGGATGATGACGGCTCTATTCCTCGCTCCGATGTACGACTTAAAGCTGCAGAATCTGTACTCAACCGTGTAGGTGTAGGACGTAGGGATACAGTAGAACATAACGTAACTGCACTACACGGTGTTGTTCTACTTCCTTCAAAGGCATCACAAAAGGAACCTATAATTATTGATCAAGAATAAAACATGCCCTGCCAAAATAAGTGCCACTTAGATAAGAAGACTAATACCTGTACGGGATGTAGTAGAACCCTAGAAGAAATTAAGAAAGCTTACGAGAACCTTCAAAAGAAATGACAGACCCCATAGAAGAACCAGTAAAAAGAAAAAGAGGCCGTCCTAAACTTGAGGAAGGTCAAAAGGGTAGTTATAATGTTTCGAGAAGAGTTAAGGCCCGAAGGGACTCTCAAAGAAAATTAAGTGCAGCTAAAAGACGAGCAAATAAACAATCTAAAAAATTAAACGCTATGAAACGATCTGTAAAAAGATCGGAAGAAAGTTTAAAAACTGTAGAAGATGCTATCTATAATAAAGATGGCTCAAAAGTTATAGAAGAAAGTGTACTGGAACAAGTACCAGCCTCTGTAAAAGAACTAGTAGAAGATGAAGCAGAAGTTATTTTTAAGCCCAATAGTGGCCCCCAGACAGATTTTCTGGCATCTCCCGAAAGAGATGTATTTTACGGCGGGGCTGCTGGTGGCGGCAAGTCTTTTGCCCTTCTTGCTGATCTTCTCCGCTACTGTGGCAATTCTAACCACCGTGCGCTACTTATTCGTAGGACTCTTGACGAGCTTACAGAGCTTATCAATAAGAGTAGGGACTTATACCCAAAGGCTTTTCCCGGTGCCATATTCAGAGAAGCAAAATCCATGTGGCAGTTCCCATCAGGAGCAACAGCGTGGTTTTCGTACTTAGATAAAGATAAGGACGTAACAAGATACCAAGGACAGTCCTTTACGTGGATTGGAATAGACGAAATAACACATTATCCTACGCCTTACGTGTGGGAATATTTGAGATCAAGACTTAGAACTACTGATCCTAGCATACAAGCGTATATGCGCTGTACAGGAAACCCCGGAGGAGTAGGGGGATGGTGGGTTAAGAAGATGTACATAGACCCTGCCCCCGAAAGCACTCCGTTTTCAGCTACAGATATAGAATCAGGAAATCCTTTACTTTGGCCTAGTACGGCAACCAACGGAAAAGCTGGTGAGCCTTTGTTTCTTCGTAAGTTTATTCCAGCACGGCTCACTGATAACCCCTACCTCGCTCAAAGTGGTGAATATGAAGCCATGTTGAGGTCGCTCCCAGAGGTGGAAAGAAGAAGACTTCTAGATGGGGATTGGGATGTTGCAGAGGGAGCGGCATTTCCCGAATTTTCGCGTAATCTACACGTTGTTGATGCTTCTCAAGTAACCATACCAACAAACTGGCTACGACTACGTGCCGCTGATTACGGATACTCAGCCCCCTCTTGTGTTCTATGGGGCGCAATAGATTGGGATGACGTTCTCTGGATATATAGGGAATACTACGCAAAAGGACAGACTGCACAGAACCTTGCAAATACTATAGTAGCTCTAGAAGGAGAAGACCCTACTATGTATTATACTGTGCTTGACGCTTCTTGTTGGAATAGAGTAGGTACAGGGGCTTCTATAGCCGAAACAATGATTAGAAGTGGTGTTAGGTGGGTTCCTTCGGATAGAAATAGACTAGCAGGAAAGATGGAGCTACATAGGCGACTACAAGTAGATGAAGTAACTGAAGAACCAAGAATTAAAATACTTTCTACTTGCACTAACCTCATAAGAACACTATCTAGTATACCACTATCTAAGACTAATCCTGAAGATGTAGATACAAAGTCTGATGACCATGCTTATGACGCACTGAGGTATATGTGCATGACAAGAGCAAGAGGACACTTAACAATAAATAGCATGATGAATAAGATGAAAGAAAATCAACCTAAAGCTTTTGATAGTGTGTTTGGATATTAGTTATGGTTGATTGGGAACGTACTAGAGAAAGACAACGCTCTAGAGAAATAGAGGCAGAGTATAATAAATTAAGAGCAGAAAAAAGCATAGCGCGAAGGAGCGAGATATTAGATGACACGATTAAAAAGTTAAATTTAAAAGATATTCCTGCAGGTGAAATTGAGCAGGATCAGTCTTTTTTGCAATATAGACACCCTTCAGACAGACAGGCAAGTAGGCTTGAAAATTTATGGGGCCGTCAAGGAACAGAAATACAAAATGTAATAAAAAATGTTCCTAAGTCAAAAAGAGAAGTAGGTCAGTCTGTCTTAAAAAATATAAATATTGATGTGCAGGGCTTGGCACTGGTCCTTAAAAATGCTTCTGATAAAAATATTAGTATATCAGATTCTTATATTGAAATTGATAGAACACTTAGATCACAATTAGCGTTTTTTGAAATTGCTGGACTTGAAAATAGATACAAATCTTTATTTAAACAAACAATCTCTCTTTTTCCAGATTGGGATACTATAAGTTATGACCCTATATCAGAAGGAGCTTTGTACCAACAGATAGCATATTCTCAAGGGTACGGAGTAGATGAAGACCCTGAATTTAAAGAATGGGAGAGGAGATTCAAACAAATTCCTAAAAGTTCTAGAAATAGAAGAAGTCATATAGGAAGAGATATGATGAATTTTCGTAACTTGGGTGGGATGCCAGAGATAATAGGAAGAAGAGAACCATCAGAGCGTATCTCAAGGTCAGAAAAAAGAAGACTTCTAAATTTAGGAATATCCCCAGATGTTGCATATTGGGGTTACTTTACGTCTCCAATTACTCCTCGTGTTGCGGTTTCTAGAGAATCATTTGTTTTAAATGAGGATAGAAAAAAAGTTAGTGGATTTGGACAAACTGATAAATGGTTAGAAACTACTGGCGGTAAATCTATTCCTTACAATATTTCAGTATCACCAGAACTAAAGAAAAAATTAAAATCAATAAAACTACCTGAGTTTTATGAAAAATTAGTACAGGATGTTAATAAAAGAGTAGAAGTACAAGAAAAAATTACTAAAAGTTACGAAGATAAAGACAAAAGAAATAAAACTGCTTCTTTTCAAAGAATAACTCAAAGAATAACTGGAGGATCAGGTGGAAGGCTTGCAACGACAGGGGAATTTATTGAACCCCCTGCAGCTATAACAACACTAGGTAGGGTAGAAGCCCTTAGTAACACTAAAGAAATAGATGAAACTCTATCAGAAAGACAAAAAAGAGCTAGGGAAATACAAGAACAATCAAATAAAAGAAAAAAAATCCCTAAATTCTCTAAGTTGCCCTTTGTCTTAGAGGGCCTTGCTGCAACAGGCGCAGGAATTTATACGTTTATGCAAACAGGAGATGCACAGGCTTCTGCTGAAGAAGCGGTTAAAGGGCTTATTGATTCTAGCACTCCTGTAGCAGATGCTACGTTAACAGGGCAAAAAGCAAGATTCTCTCTTGAAAATCTAAGAGATTTAATGGGAGGAATAATGTTACAAGACGAGTTTGAGTATGAGACTGATCCAGACAGGTATGTAGGGCCTGTTGAAGAGGATACGTATATAGAAGAAAGACCAAGACCTACAGGAAGATTACCCAAGAGGGGTAGTCCTACGTTTATGAACGTAGAATAAATTTAAAAAAAAGGAGATACGAATGTATACTTACGGCAAAGAATACTTTGATAAACTTATGAAGAAACAAGGCGAACTTAGCCCTGTTCCTGATGGAGCTTTGCACCGTGAAAAGCACGACGCAGTTATTGCTGGCCCTATGGATAGGGACAAGCAAATTGTTGACATGGGACGTAAAGCAGACCCTAGAAATAAGGTTGATCCCGCTGTATTTAAAATGGCAGACGAAAAAAACTATTAAACTTTTAGGAAATAGCTATGCCCGATACACCATTTGGTGACACTCCAGCAGTAGCTCTTGTTGATGAAGCATCTACAAATATAGTTGGGGCTGTTAAGTCTAAGTTTGAAGATGCAGAAACTGGTCGTTATCAGCACGAACAACGATGGCTAAAAGCGTACAAAAACTTTAGAGGTATTTACGATTCGACTACTCAGTTTAGAGAGTCCGAAAAGAGTAAAGTATTTTTAAAGATCACAAAAACTAAAGTTTTAGCTGCTTATGGTCAAATAATAGATGTTTTATTTGCTAATAAGAAGTTTCCTATAGTTGTTGAGTCTACTCCTGTACCCGAAGGTATTGCAGAGTTTGCACACCTTAAAACAACTCCAGACATGCCAGAAGAACCAGAAGAAAATCCTTACGGTTTTCCGGGGGATGGTAGAGAATTGGAACCCGGCGCTACAGAAGCTTCTCCACTTGGGGGTTTAGAACAAAAATACGAGGGGGCTAACTTAGAGGAGGGGGTTGGTAAACTTGGAGAACCTCAGATAAGTCCGTCTAGAGAAACTGCTCGACTTATGGAAAAGACTATCCATGATCAACTGCACGATAATAATGCTACTAATATTTTACGACATTCTATATTTGAGTGCGCTCTTTTAGGAACGGGTATCGTTAAAGGCCCTCTTAACGAGAGTAAAAACATACACCGCTGGGACAACGAAAAAAACTATAGTCCCATGAAGAAAATTATTCCTAAAGTAGAGTCTGTTTCTTGTTGGAATTTTTATCCTGATCCTGCTGCGACTAGTGTAGAAGATTGTTCTTATATTATTCAACGTCACAGGCTCAATAGATCACAAGTTCGTGATCTTATGGATAAACCATTTTTTAATCCAGAAGCTGTTGCTGCATGTCTTGATATGGGGCCTAACTACGATGATAAATACTTTGAAGACACTATTCGTAGTGAGAATCTAGAAGCACACCAAAACAACGATAGGTACGAGATATTAGAGTTTTGGGGAATGTTAGACTCAAGCTTAGTACAAGATATGGGTCTACCTATGGAGATGGATGACCTAACAGAGATACCTGTTAACGTATGGGTATGTGGCAACCAAGTGTTACGTGTTGTAATGAACCCCTTTGTACCTTACAGAATACCTTACTTTTCTGTACCGTATGAGATTAATCCTTATCAGTTATTTGGTGTAGGTATTCCAGAAAACATGGAAGATGCTCAGTTACTTATGAATGGTCACATACGCATGGCTATTGATAACTTAGCACTTGCAGGAAATGTAGTATTTGATGTGGACGAGGCTTCCCTTGTACCCGGTCAGAACTACGACATATACCCCGGTAAGGTATTTAGAAGGCAATCGGGCAACCCCGGTACTTCTATTAACGCCGTTAAGTTTCCAAATACAGCGCCAGAAAACATTCAGATGTATCAGGCTGCACGGCAACTTGCGGATGAGGAGACAGGACTACCTAGTATTATGCACGGTCAAACAGGAGTATCTGGTACAGGACGTACCGCTGCTGGACTTAGTATGTTGCTTGGTGGTGCTAACCTAAGTATTAAGACAGTTATAAAAAATATAGATGATTTTCTATTAAAACCAATGGGCGAAGCTATGTTTCTGTGGAATATGCAGTTCAATGATGAACGTCCTGAAATACAGGGAGACTTGGAGATTAAGCCGCAGGGAACGTCTGCAGTGATGCAAAAAGAAGTTCGCAGTCAAAGGCTAACTGCGTTACTACAGACAGTGGCAAATCCAATGCTTGCTCCGTTTATTAAGATTCCAAATCTTGTAAGGGAGTTAGCCATTGCACAGGACATTGATCCTGATTTGCTCGTTAACGATATTAACGATGCACAAATATTTGCAGATGTATTGAGAGGACTAAATGCTGGACAAGGAAACATGCCAGAAGCTCCTCCCGCTGGTCAACCAGCCCCCGGCATGGGGCAGTCTGGAGGACTACCTCAAGGAACTGAGGGACCGGGACAAGGACAGGCTGGCGCAGGAACCATCGGACTTAGAGATACGGAAGCTGCAGGGCCGGGTGCAACTGGTCAACCACCTCCTATCCCTCAAGAATGAAGTTAACGAACAACAGAAAGTATATGTAAAAAGTGGCGACTGATGCACAAGCACTTCTGCAAAAGACTTTAGCAGGAAAGAAACAAACAAATACTACTGCTCCTATTAATGTTAGTGGGGGTGCTGGACCCCTTCCTGTAGAGCCTCTTAAAAAACCTAAAAGACGTGCAGATGAGGTTAACGCAGAGAAAAATTTACAAGCTATATTAAATAATAATAATTTAGAGTCTAATTTTAATATTAATAATAGTTCAGATAGGGCTTTACTAAATTCAAATCTTAATACGGCTATGGCAGCGCCCCCTGAACTTGTTTCACCTACACTATCTACTGCTTCTAGTGCAGCTTATTACACTCCTCCAGTTCCAATTAGTGGTGCGTCCCCAGCAACTGAATACATGCTTCAAAACATGCAAAATACTATAGCAGAGGGTGGTCAAGGAGGCGGTGCTACATCTACAGGTGCAGGAGAAGACCAAGCTGGAGACCAAGACGGAAACCAAACTCAAGCTGCAGATCGTTCAGATGTGTCACAAGCTGCTTCTAATCTTATGGGGCAAACTTTGACTACAGCTACAATGGGTTCTGTTTACGGAGCAACTCCTAAAGAAATAGGAACTAACGTAGCAACAAATCTTGCATCTAGCGCCCTTGGACCTGCAGGGGGGGCATATAGTTCTGCTGTACAAGGATATAATACTTATAACATGGCATCTGGTTTAATAGATGCTGGTGCGTATAAAGACGGAATTTTAGGCGCTGCTGCTACTGTTAATACAGGTTTAATGGCACTAAATGCTGTTGAAAATATTCTTAATAGCGCACAATACGTTACTTCAAGAGGATTAGGCGGTGTATTAGAAGATACTGTAGAAAGTTTTGCAAATACTGTAAGTACAGTAGCACACATGGTAACAAATCCTGTAGAGACGTTTCATAATATGGTTACTGATATGGGAAATATGTTAGAGTTTGGTACGACAAATCCCGAAGTATACGCAGTACCTGTTGGATACGGAAATAGTATTAACTACGTAACAGATGCAGTTATGGGTGATCTTAGAACCCCCGGACTTACTGATCTTATGTTAGCTGGTTCAAGCGGTCCTGCAGCACTTAAAAATCTAGTAGATAGATTTGGTAGAGATAAAGCTCAAGAATTACAAGATGTACAATTTCAATCAGAAGCAGCCTTTAGTGGTCAAGTTGACTTAGGAGTTTCAGCAGATAACCTTTCTGGAAACTCGTATAATATGACTACTTTTTCTAATCCCTTATCTGGAAATGACTATGTAAGTGTAGGAGTAGGTTTTGCAGGTAGTGGAACTGATGTACATGGTGTTGTAGATTTAACAGGAGATGTTGCTGCACAACTTGGAAATTTATATGATAACGAATGGTTTGATCCTAACGACGTAGTAACACCAGATAGACAAGAATTTATTGATGAGCAAACTAAAGCAATTAATGACAGCATTGCAGCGCAAGGGGGAATGGAATCTATAAACGAAAGGCAAGCTGAACAAAGGCAGAATATGGTTAATGCTTTTGGTCCTGAGTTACAATCATTTATGGAGGCGCACGAACTTCTTGATCCTGATGAACCCGGAGTTAAGGTTACTGCCGATAATATTGGAATTAATCTGAATTTTGCAGCAGCGGCTGGATTTGATAAGTCCAGAGCCCTTTCTTCACTAACTAATATTGCTGAAGAACAAACGGCTGTATCAATGCAAGGAAATGTAGATACTGCAGGTAATTTTGATCCTTTTGCTACAGGCAGTGGTTATTTTGACAGTTCATTTGAAGTAGATGAACCTACAGGCCCAGCAGAAGCATACGATCCTACTGAAACTGGCCCCGGTTATACGACAGGTTTTGACCCGGATACTGGAGAGGGAGATACCGTTGGTGGTCCTGATGGTCCCGGTGGTCCCGGTGGTTCTGGAGACACATCGGCTGAAACGGGTGTGGAGGGAACAGACATGAGTTCGGGTGAAACTAGTATGGATACCGACACTGATACCTCTGCTTCTACCTCTACTCCTGATGAAGATGATTACGATGAGGACGATGATGACAATTAATAGGCAGAGCTAAGATAAAACAAGTTGCTGATGTAGGAACGAATAAAAATGGAAATTACAGAACAACAATTTAACGCTAACTTACAAAATCTTTCTGAGATGGATCAACAAAATGTAATTGGTATCATACAGGAAATAGATGGTGATGAGCTACGCAGCTTTGCAAAAGCTCTTGGTGTTAATATTATAATAAGTGAAGAAGTGGCTGAAGAACCTATGGATGCTACTGTAGACCCTGCTATGGATGAGATGCCTATGGAAGAACCTCCGATGGAAGCTCCTCCCGCAGAAGTACCCCCCGTAGAAGCACCACCTGCGCCCGTACAACCGTCTATGGATCAACAGATGCAACAGTTAGCATTGGGTGATCAAGTTGTTGAGCCTGTTCCAGAGGAAGCCATGCCAACAGAAGCCATGCCAACAGAGGCTATGCCGACAGAAGCCGTACCAATGGAAGCTGCGCCAGTAGACGCAGTCGCTGGTCCCATAATGCAAGAGGGAGCCTCTGAAACAGGCGTAGCAGACGATGTTCCAATGGATGCAGAAGAGGGTGCTTATGTAGTAAACGCTGCAGCCATAGAACGAGTTGGAGTACGTGACTTTGAAGAACGTATTCTCAAACCTAATATAGAGTCTCTACGTAAAAAGGGTGTAGAGATTAGTTTAGAACAATTAAAAAGTCCTGCTGCACAAGTAGAAGGTGATACAGACGTAGCTGTAAGTAACGGAGAATATTACCTACCGCCTGTTCTTGTTAAGGAGATAGGTCTGGACCTATTAGAAAAGATTAATAAGCGTGGTGAACAGGAAACAGAAGAGAGAATAGCTGAAGAGGAAGCTCCTGTAGACCCTATGCAACAACAGGTACAGGCTCTGAAAAGGGGCGATAGGGTAAAAAAAAAAGAAGTCGAGGCTCTAGCTAGATTATTAATTGCAGAAGCTATTCCCGGCGGGGACCATGACTATACTACTTCTAAAGAAGAAGATGCAAAAGAAACCTACTCAAATATGCAAGCTGTAGCAAATGTTGTTGGTAATCGACTAAGAGATAAAAAGACTAACTTTAGAAAATATAAAAATTATATGGATGTTATTTCTGCAAAAATACCGAATGGTAACTATCAAGAATTTTCTGGATACAACGATAAAAATTATAAAGAAGCTCATATTAAACAAAAAGAACGGTATAAACAAGCATTAGAAATAGCAGAAAAACAGATAAGTGGAAATCTTGAAGATATTACAGGTGGCGCTACCTTTTTTTACAATCCAAGAGCAGTAAAAAGGGGAGGAAGGCCAGCTAAGTTTTTTCAAGACAGAAGGAACGAAAGAAGGTTTGAATTTACGGGAAGAATAGGAGGACATGATTTATTTTATGATGATCATTCTGAAATCAACAGGCCAAAAGGAACTAGAATAGCTCCTCTACCACCAAAAAAACCAACAATAGAATCTAGACCTGAAGTAGTCGCACCACTACCAAAAGAAAAACCACCAACTCGTAGTCAACAAGCAGGGATGCGACCCGGTTTAGATAAAGTTCAAAATACAATGGACACACGAGAAATTCAACAGTTTCCAGAACGAGTTATGCAATAGCTCCTTCTGAAAAACCACAGCCACCCGCTATGCGGCCCTGTGTGACTAACCAACAAGCAGCTACCCTTACGAGGCCCTGCGAGGAGGAAAAATGACTGAAGACGTACTAAGTAAAGAACCAGAAGAACTAGGCCCCTACCGTGGAAGATATAAAGAAGGCGTTTACGCCGAAGAAACGGAGGCTACCCCAGAAGAAACTCAAGAAGCATCTCAAGATGATGAGGAAACCATATCTCTTAAAACAGAGGTTAAAACTGAGGAGCATGACTACAAAAAACGCTATGATGATTTAAAGAAACACTATGACAGTAAGCTTCACGAGTGGAGAGAAGAAAGAGAAGCCCTTGTAGTAGAGGGACAATCTCAGCCACAGATTAGTGAAGAAGACGCTGACTTAGAATCGTTTAGAGAAAGTTATCCTGACGTATATAATGCAGTCGCAACTTTAAGTGCTAAAAAAAGTTCTGAAGAAGTTCAAGAACTCCGTGGAGAAATTGAACGGCTTACTAAAAGAGAAGAACATCTTAAAGTAAAAAGTGCTTATCAGGAATTACTAGCCCTGCACCCAGACTTTGCAGAAATTAAGAAGTCTGATCAATTCAAAGAATGGCTTGATAAGCAGCCACCTAGTATTGCAGATGGTATTACTAATAATAATGATGATGTACAATGGGCGTCACGGGTTCTCGACTTGTACAAAGCCGACACAGGCTCAAAACAAAAAAGAGGTAGACCAAGAAAGGATGCGTCTAGAGCAGCAGAAGCTGTTACGTCAACACGTACAGTTAATGTTTCTGCTTCTTCAGGCAATAACAAAAAAGTCTGGACTACTTCAGAGATACGTAAACTCAAACCGCATGAATTTGATAAACTTGAAAAAGAGATTGATCAAGCAAATGCGGAGGGTCGTATCGTTAACGGCTAATATATAGAAAGGACTGAATTATGGCTGTTGCTGTATCAGCCGGATATGGTAATCTACCATCCGGTAATTTTCAGGCCGAAATCTATAGTCAAAAGGTTCTTAAATTTTTCCGTCGCGCGTCAGTAGTAGAAGACATTACTAACACTGACTATGCAGGTGAAATTGAGAATTATGGTGACACGGTTCGCATTGTTAAAGAACCTACTGTTACTATTTCAGCATACTCGCGTGGTGCTGTGGTTACTCCACAGGATTTGGCAGATGATGAAATCCAACTGACCGTAGATCAGGCCCAAGCCTTTGCCTTCAAGGTCGATGACATTGAAGAGAGGCAATCCCACGTTAACTTTGAGGCTCTTGCTACCTCTTCTGGTGCATATTCCTTGAAGCGTAACTACGACAAAAACGTACTACAAGAAATGATTGATAGTGCGGGTATTAAGGGTGCTTCTGGTTCTGTAGAAACAGACAGTGCGCTTGGTACTGCAGGTACTCCTCACACGATGGACGGCTCAGACGCTGGTGATGAGGCTGTACAAATCATTGCTAAAATGGCAAGGCATCTTGACCAAGTTGACGTTCCAGAAGAAAATCGCTGGTTCGTTGCTCCACCTCGCTTCTATGAAACTCTTTATAAAGCAGGTGCCAAGATTGCTGAAGTCCAAGTAACCGGGGATGCACAGTCACCCATGCGTAACGGCATGTTGACTGCCCAAAAAGTTATGGGCTTCACGCTTTATAAATCCAATGCTCTTCGTCAGTCGTCAGATGCGACGACTACGACAGACATGGTATCGCTAAGTGGCGTTGCTTCTGGTGAGAATATCATTCTTGCTGGACACATTTCTGCAGTTGCCACAGCCAACTCCATTGCTAAGACAGAAGTTATTCGTGATCCTGATTCATTCGCTGATGTGGTTCGCGGTCTGCACGTATATGGCCGTAAGGTCATTCGTCCAGAAGGACTTGTCCTTGGCATTGTAGACTATAGTTAAAGGGAGGGAATAAATCATGGCTACTTATGATCGTACTACCTCTGGCGGCGGCACCGTTAATCATCCTTCACGGATGCCTACTCCGTATGTAGTTACTTCCCCTGTTTGGGATACTGCAGACGGCGGTACTGGTGGTGACGTTATCCAGTTGATTGACGTTCCCGCAGATACGATGATTGTTGCAGGTGCTTTAGAAGTTCTTGAAGCACGAGGCAATGGTCAGATTACGATGGATATTGGTATTACTGGTGGCGATGTAGACTGTTTTCTTGACGGTTCTGCATGTGCTGCAGGTTTCTCACCATTCCTAGAAGCGGCTGTTGGAGCCTCTGGTTCTAACGCGCGTATTCTTACTAGTGCAGACACTATTGATGCTCTCATTCTTGATGGGGGTTCTACTGGTGAAAGCGCACTACGCTTCAGGATTCACGTTTGTATGGTTGATATTTCACGCAATCCTACTGAATCTGCAACCGTATCTACTGGTACGTAATGTTACTAAAGGTTTTGTAGGGTTCCTTTTTAAAAACCCTACACCTCTTTGCTATGAACTGTTTTGAACGGAGGAAAATATGTTTCTTAAAATATTAAACGATGATGAAGTAAAGACCTGTCTAAAAGGAATAACACAAAAAACATTTGTATCTGGCAATAACACACAACCAGATAAAATAATAAAACAAAATAAAGAGTCTTCTAATGTCTCAGATAAAGTTAGAAGATTAATTACAGATAAGTTATATGATAATCATTATTGTGATTCTGTATACTGCCCTACTAGAGTATCTGTAAATTTTTATAACGAATATAAAGAAGGAGATTTTTATAATTTACACGTAGATGAATTTAAAGCTCGCCCAAAGTCAAAGAATATATATTTCGATTACGGCTGGAGCTTAAATTTATCAGATGAGTATGAGGGCGGGGAGTTTGTACTTACTCTTGAAAATTCCGAAAAGGTAGGTAAAAAACTTTGTGCAGGGGAAATAGTAATCTTTCCTATTATATATCTTCACGAAGTACTGCCTGTAACAAGTGGAGTAAGAAAAAATATAGTGGGATGGTTTTCTTCTAATATAACTTATGAACAGACATACATATTAAGAAATCTATATGCTGTTTCTGGTTACTGTTCTACAGACAAACAATTTTCTGTACAAGCAAACCTAGTTCAAAACTACTTGAAAAAAATTTGGGGACAAAGCCCGTGAAAAAATTATTAATTGTATTATCAATATTATTTTTATCTATTTCAAAATCAGCAGTAGCAGTTCCTGCAATGTTAGCTGCAGAGTGTTTTCCCTATAAAAAGTTACAAGATATTATTATTAACGATCACAAAGAAAATATTTTTGCTGCAGGTATAAATCACGGCGACATGCTATTAAAAATATATTTAAATAAAATAACCAAACACTATACTGTTACATTTCTTGTTGCTGAACAAAAATCCTTGGAGTGTATCATTTTTACAGGAACAGATTTTATCTACGACAAAAATAAATCTGTTTTACAAGATTAAACTCTCATTGAAAAGAGTACAACATGAACTATTCAGAGCTAATTAACGCAGTTTTATACGATTTAAACGAAACAACTATTGCAGAATCTGCTGTGGGGTTGTCTGGTACTAGGGGTGTTCAAACCACAATTAAAAAAGATATTAATAGAGCAATACGAGATATTGATTCTGAATTTGTTCAGTGGCCTTGGCAGTTTTATACCTCTAGCTATACTTTATTTGGAGGTAAAGGCGAGTATAGCTATCCTGTAAAAATAGCAGTATCAAGCGTAAGCGGAGCGTTTACAGACAACGAATATATAAGCGGAGGAACGTCTTCTGCTAAAGGTATTGTTCGCAGAGTACCCCCTCATGGTGGACACTCCGATGAACAGTATGTTCTTGTAGAGCCTATTGAGGGAGAATTTCAAGCTTCAGAAACGCTTACAGGAGCTAACTCATCTGTTACTGCTACTTCTGGAAACATAACGTATACTACGGATGTAGATTACGATAGTTTTTTTCTACGCCCTAGAAATTTAATTTCAGAGGGAGAGTTTAATAAAACAATTACACTAGGTTCATATTGGAATACTCGTACTACTGATCCAGCAGGAACAGGAACTTCAGGAACACCTGCAGTTAGTACAGACTCTAGTGGAAATAAAAGTTTTGCAGCAGGTGTGCTACGATTAAACGATGGCTGTGTAGATCAAGAAATCCCTACTATTGAAAATAAAGAGTACAGAATAACCATACGCTTATCTTCTGGAAGTAGTAGCGCGACCTCTGAAACACTTAACGTATTTGCTGGTTCTAGTAGTGATAAAGATTCGGACTTATCTACGACATTTACAATATCGGATACTGGTGGGGGAGAAATTAAAACAGTTAAATTTACAGCCTCTACTCAGAGTACTTTCATTTCACTGAGCAATACTGCAAGTCAAAATTTAGATATAGACTTTATAGAAGTGTTTTCTGTAGATGCAACTGGAAAACCTTTAAGTTATAAAACTTTTGAAGAGTATCAGGCGGGTAACGGAAAGTACCATTCTTCGTATAGGCAGAATGAATTTTTAGCACTTAGTAGTCCTGATGATGGATTTGGTACTCCTGAGTGTGTGTACAGAGTTAGAAATGATATTGCTTTTGGCGTAACACCAATACCAAATAAAACACAATACGAAGTTTTATTTAACTTTTTTACTTCCTCTGCAGAGCTTAGTGCGTTTGACGATAATCCTAAAATACCATCTAGGTATCACGATGTAATTGTTGCAAAAGTAAAATACTACATTCATCAGTTACGGGGTAACAATGAAGGTACGCAGTTTGCCCTTAGAGATTACGAGACAGGAATCCGTAGAATGAAAACGGAACTTATAAATCAAAAAGATTACATGAGGGCTGTATAGTGCCTATTCAAGCTTTTCCTGTAAACTGTGACGGTGGATTGGTATTAGATAAAAGTATCTTTGTTCTTCAGCCCGGAGAAGCAATTCAACTTGAAAACTTTGAACCTGACATTAACGGCGGGTACGCTAAGATAAAAGGGTTTTCTAAATTTGATAGTAACCAAGTATCTGGGTCAGGAGGGATTCTAGGATTAGCGTTTTACGGCAATAGTAAAGTTATTGCAGCAAGAGCAGCTAATGTTCAACATTCTGCAGGATCAGGCTGGACAAACATAGCAACAAATAGAACAAGTGCTGAAAGATATAGCTTTACAAATTATGATTGGGATGGCACAGAAAATATAGGAATGGCAGATGGCGTAAATGATGCTGCTTATTGGGATGGTAGTACCTATACTACTATTACAGCCTCTGTAGCAGGAACTAAGCCCACAGCACCAGAGATTATACAAGAGTTTAAAAATCATTTGTTTTTCTCTGGCATGTCAAACGCTCCGCACACAGTAAAGTTTTCTGCGCCGTTTAACGAGAATGATTTTAGTGCGGCTTCAGGAGCAGGAGAGATTGCGTTTGGAGATGACGTAGTTAGTCTTAAACCGTTTAGAGATCAACTAATTATTTTTTGTAAAAATAGTATACATACGTTAGCGGGTTCTAGTTCTGCTGATTTTCAAATAAAACCGATAACAAGAAACATAGGGTGCCTATCGCACTTCTCTATTCAAGAAATTGCAGGTGATCTTATCTTTCTAGCACCAGACGGATTACGTACTGTAGCAGGTACAGAAAAAATTGGTGATACAGAATTAGCAACTATTTCTAAACAGGTTCAACCAAGATTAAATGGTCTTACGCAAACTCAACTAGACAATTTATCATCTCACGTAATTAGAAGTAAAAGTCAATACAGATTGTACTATCCTACAACTCTAGGAACAGAAGCGGCTTCTACAGGATTAATTGCAGTCATTAAAAGAAACGTAGCTACTGGAAATATAGGATGGGAGTTTTCTGATATTAAAGGTGTTAAACCTATGATAGCAGCTTCTGGATATATTTCAGATGCAGAAAAAGTAGTGCATGGAGATTACGATGGAGGTTATGTTTACCTTCAAGAAAGTGGAAACGATTTTGATGGGACTGCTATGTCTTGTATATTTAGAACAACAGATTATAACATGCAAGACGTAGGTATTAGAAAAAATATGCAAAGAGTAATTCTTAACTATAATCCTTCTGGAACCATTGCAGATGTAGATATGGCTCTTTTATATGATTACGATGATGTAACTGTAGCACAACCTGCAGTATACAACTTACAAAACGCTGCAGGAGCAGCTATATATGGTTCAGGAGAATATAACATTGCAGAATACGGAGGTTCCGTATACTCGCCATTATACAGGCAATCTGTAGAGGGATCAGGCTTTGCAGTAGCCTTAAAATTTACTGACTCAAGTACAAATCCGACATATACAATAAAAGGATTTTCATTAGAATTTACACCGGGAGCTAGAATGTAATGGGTACAGCATACACTAAAACAAGCCCAACAAATTTCGTAGATGGCGAAACTATTAACGCATCAGATTTTACAACAGAGTTTGATGCTATTGATGCCACCTTTGAAACTGGAGGACACCAACACGACGGCACGGATGGAGAGGGCGGTGCCATCGAAAAACTTCTTAGTAATACTATAACATTTGGTACAGGGGCAGATACAGATATAGCTGTTACGTTTAATGCAAATACTGCAGATGGCGTATTGACTTGGATGGAAGATGAAGATTACTTTAAATTTTCAGATGATGTATTAGTAAATTCTGATGAAAAATTATACTTCAGAGATACAGCAATTTATCTTAATTCAAGCGCAGATGGGCAGCTTGATATAGTAGCTGATACAGAAATACAGATAGCAGCCACTACTATTGATATTAATGGTAACGTAGATATATCAGGAACTGTAACTATAGGTTCAGCAGAAATATCTGAAGCAGAGCTTGAAATATTAGATGGAGCAACTGCTACAACAGCAGAACTTAACTACAATGATACGGGTGCAGCAGTAGGAACAGTAGTTGCTTCTAAAACTGTTACTGCAGATGCAAATAAGGACGTAGCATCATTTCGTAATATTACACTTACAGGAGAATTAGACGGCGGCTCACTTGATATAAGCGGGGATGCAGACATAGATGGCACTACTAATCTTGATGCAGTTGATATAGATGGTAATGTTCAACTTGATGGAACTTTTACAGTTGGAGTAGATGATACTGGATATGACGTAAAATTATTTGGTGCAACAGCAAGTGCTTATATGCTGTGGGATGCCTCTGCTGACGATTTAATTTTAGGCGGTGATGCAGGGCTTGTTGTTCCTGATGGTCAGTTTTCATTAGGATCAACTGCGGTTACTACAACAGCGGCAGAAATAAATCTTATTGATGGTGGCACTTCACGAGGAACAACGGCTGTAGCGAGTGGCGACGGCATTCTTATAAACGACGCTGGCACCATGCGGATGACTAACGTCGATACCGTATCAACTTATTTTTCATCTCATAATGTTGGGGGCGGCAATATCGTTACTACGGGTGCGCTGAATAGCGGATCTATTACATCGGGGTTTGGCACAATAGATACAGGCTCTTCAGCCATTACAACAACTGGCCTTATTTCTGGTGGCTCACTAGACATTGATGATGTTCTTATCAATGGAACAACCATAGGTCATACAGATGACACTGATCTAATTACTCTTGCTGACGGTGTTGTAACAGTAGCAGGTGAATTAGATGCCGCTACACTTGATATTTCTGGCAACGCTGACATTGATGGCACGACAAACTTAGATGCAGTAGACATTGACGGTGCAGTGCAAATTGATGGAGCAACAACTTTTGGTGTAGACGACACTGGAGTAGATGTTAAGTTCTTTGGAGCTACAAGTGGTGCTTATCTTCTGTGGGACGAGAGCGCAGATAAACTTCTTACTGCTGGCGGCACTGTAGTTGACATTGTAAAAGATAAACTATTAATAGGTGGTACAGCCGTTACAACTACGGCAGCAGAACTTAATGTTCTTGATGCAGTGACTGCAGGTACTGTAACTGCTAGTTTAGGAGTAGTTGTTGATAGTAATAAAGATATAGGCACCTTTAGAAATATTACCTTGTCTGGTGAGTTAGATGCTGGGTCATTAGATGTTAGTGGAGACATAGACGTAGACGGTACATCAAATTTAGATGCAATAGATGTTGACGGTGCTGCTAACTTTGCAGCCGATGTTACCTTTGCCGATGGTGCTGATATTATTACGGCGTCTGCTGGCACATCGAACTTTCGTGCAGGTGTCAACGCAGGTAATTCAATAGAATCAGGTGGTAACTATAACGTAGTTATTGGTGATGAAGCTGGAACAGCAATTACTACAGGCGATAATAATACCTTAATTGGATATGGTGCTGGTGATGCAACTACTACAGTTCCTAATGTAAACGCTTTTGGATATCAAGCTTTAGGAGCTAATACCACAGGTCAATCACTGTGTGCTTTTGGTTCTAATGCACTGGATGCTAATACAACAGCTAATGACAATTCAGCTTTTGGTCATCATGCACTTGGTGCAAATACGACAGGAACATTAAACAATGCTTTTGGTAGTTCTTCTTTAATTGCAAATACAACAGGTGGATCAAATACTGCTGTAGGTCATTCTGCTCTTGGATCAAACACAACGGCAAGCAGTAATACTGCAGTAGGTGCTAATGCACTGGATGCTTGTACAACAACTGGTCAACATACTGCTATGGGCCACAACGCTCTTGGAGCGTGTACAGATGGAACAAACAATACAGCTTTTGGCGCACAGTCAGGTGCTGCTTTAACAACAGCACCCTCTTGTGCATTTTTTGGTGCTTATTCTGGTGATGCTGTAACTACAGGAGGTTATCATGTAGCTGTAGGCTATGGAGCATTAGGAACTTGCACTACATCAACTGGAAACACGGCTGTTGGATTTAATGCAGGTGGTGCTGTTACTACTGGTGGTAACAATACAATTATAGGTAACGGTGCTGGTGATGCAATCACTACTGGCTCTAATAATGTTGCTTTAGGTGCTGATGCTTTAACATCTGAAGATGAATCATCAGCTATAACTGCTATAGGATATAACTGTGGTAATAACCATAATGGTGGAACTGCTAATACTATGGTGGGAGCTTATTGTGCTGATGCTGTAACAACAGGAACTGCTAACACTTATGTAGGAGATTCTTGTGCAGGAATAGCAACTACTGGTTCTGGAAATACAGGTTTGGGTCATCATGCTTTATCAACGCTAACTACTGGAGCTAATAATGTAGGTATAGGTTATGAAGCAGGATATGGTACAGGAGGAACATTTAATTCTAGTGGTAATGTTTTTATTGGTTATCGTGCTGGTAAAGCAGTAACAGAGGCAGATACATGTGTAGCTGTTGGTGCCGATGCACTTACAGCCCTTACAACTGGTGATTTTAATGTTGCTATGGGACATCAGTGTGGTGATAATATTACAACTGGAACCTATAATATCTGTATAGGAAAAGCTGCTGACCCAAGTGCTGCTGATGCTGATTTTCAAATTGTTATTGGTACTGCAATAGCAGGTACTGAAGATTACCAATTTTCTTTTGGTACAACAAATAGTGTTGTTACTAACGAATTTGATACTGATGCTGCTTGGACACGAACATCAGACAGACGTAAGAAACGTAATATTCAAGAAGACAAACTTGGACTTGATTTTATTAATGATTTAAAAACTGTCACATATCAGTGGAAACCTTCTAACGAATATCCAAAAGAATGGAATGAATACTCTGAAGAAAGCAGTGTAGATACTGATACTGTAATGCACGGTATGATTGCACAGGATATCAAACAAGCATTAGACAATGCTGAATGTGATACTTTTGCAGGGTGGAAAGAACGCAAAGATGGTAGTCAAGTAATGAGTAGAGAGATGTTTGTAATTCCTTTAATTAAAGCTGTACAAGAATTGTCAGCAAAAGTTGAAGAATTGGAGAAAAAATTAAATGACTGAAGAAAATAATGTAATTACAATTGATGGTAATGAATATGATCCAGCGGATTTAAACTTACAACAACATTATCTTATATCACAAATTAATGATTTGCAATTTAAAAGACAAAAATTACAATTTGATATAGATCAAGTAAATGTTGCTTTAGAGTCATTTACTAATAATCTTATTGAAAGCGTTACCAAACAACCTGAGAAGGAACAAATAAATGGATAATCAAGAACTAACTGCAGAAGAAATTAATCAACATTTTTCTGCAATGGATGATAGTGTTAATTTAATAAATAACACCATTGCAGATGACACTCAAGCATTAGAGATATATAATGATGCTGAAGGTGTTAAAGCAATGATGAAACGTAACACTGATCATCTTGAACTTCAACTAGATAAAGATTGGGCAGTAGCAGATAATCGTGATAAGTCTTCATATACTGATGCTATTACTGCTGGATTAGCTTATATAGCAGGTTAATTCTCATGGTAATGTTCACGTCTGCTTTTATGATGGGTGCTGCAGGAGGTGGGCTTTTTGTTGTCAATACTACCGCTGCAGAAAACAACATAAATTTACGCACTAAGCTTGATGCTATCAATTTTAATAATGATGTAGAATCTACTATTATTTATAATCTTGATGCAGGAGTAACAGTAGGATCAAATACTACTGCTACATCCCCTGCATGGCAGACAGGCACTATATCTAGTATTCATACCCTTACCCTTAATATTGGGGGTGTAGTCTATGGGATGGGCGGTGCTGGTGCTGCTGCAGGATCTGGTTGTAATCCTGAAGGTAGTTGTCCTGCTCCTATAAATGGAGGAAATGGGGGTGATGCTCTTTCTTTTACTCGTAATGGAATTGTTAATGTACTTCCTACAGGCGTTATTAAAAGCGGTGGTGGAGGAGGAGGAAACGGAGCAACAGGCTTTACATCTCAGGATTGGGGAAGTTTTTGTCAAGATGGTAACTATGGAGGAAGAGGACAAGGTGCTACAACGATAAGCGGTGCAGAAGGAGGTGGCGCACAAATATATGGAGATGAAAGTTCTATAGGAGGAGCAGGTGGCAGTGGTGGTGCTTTTGGTTCTAATGGTCAAAATGGCTCAAACGGTTTTGAAACTGGATGTACACCGGGAAGCGGTGGCACAGCAGGATATGCAATAAAAAAAGATGGGAATACGGTTACAGTATATACTTCAGGTACGGTTGTAGGAACGGTAGGTTAACATGACTTTCGGGGCTGGCTCTTTTGCAGAAGTTCCTTTTGCTACGCAAGTTACTGAAAGTGAGACTATTACTCTTGATGGACAAGCAGCCCGTTTTCTTACTGGAACTTTAATACTTGGTGGTCATTCAAGTGTTACCTTTACAGGAGTAGGAGCAAGATATTTAACTGGCAGTCTAAGTGTAGTCGGTCAAAATATCACAGCTTTACAGGGTGAAAGTGCTTATTTTAATACAGGTGCTTTTACAGTAGCTGCTAATGCAAGTGCTGCATTATCTGGTAACAGTGCTCGTTATTTAACAGGTACACTTACAATAACAGGTAATTCCAGTATTGGCTTAACTGGTGAAGAGGCCGTATTTAATACAGGGACTCTTGTAATAGTAGGCCATTCCAGTATTGGATTAACTGGAGTAGATGCTGTTTATAATGCAGGATCGTTAACAGTTAGAGCAGATTCAAGTACTGCATTATCTGGTAACAGTGCTCGTTATTTGCAAGGGACTTTTACTGTTGTAGGTAATACAAGTATTGGGATGGAAGGACAGAATTTTATAGCGAATACGGGAGATATTGATTTTCCATTCCCCTATAATATTTGGTGTCTTCCTGATAGTGGAAGTAAAATATGGGCAAGTGTATCGCCTTCATCAAAAGCATGGACAACAGTAGGTAGTGATACAGAGACATGGACAACGCTAAGTTATAAATCTTCTCCAACACTTACGACATGTTCTTAAGCTGCTTTTTGTTAATAAAGGTATATGGTAATATAAATTATGGCTGATATGACATACGCAACATTGGAAACTCAGATTATTGAAACTTCTGAAAACAGGAGTACAGAGTTTGCCAATAATATTAAATACTTTATTGATCGTGCAGAGCGTAGACTTACTCGTGAAATAGATACTATTGGTTTAACAAAGTACGCTACTTCTACTTTTTCATCAGGCGATGCTTTCTTAGCTAAACCACCTGATGCACAAGTTATTAAATCATTATCTTTTACAAGTAATGGTAGCCGTATAAATCTTGTACAACAAACAAATGAATATCTTAACGACTATTGGCCTGTACGTACATCTACAGGTATTCCACGATACTATTCTAATTATGGAAGAACTACTGTGATGGTAGCTCCAGCCCCTGTATCAGCTTTTGCGGTTGAAATGTCTTATGTAGGTAATCCTGATCCTCTTACATCAGCAGGAGCAAGTACACCTAATACAACAAATTACTATACAGATAGAACACCTAATGCTTTATTTTATGCGTGTATGGAAGAAGCTTGTTATTTTATGAAAAATCCACAGGCTGCTGATTATTGGGCAGGATTATACAATAGAGAACGTGAAGATTTAATTAACGAAGCTCGTAGACAACGTAGAGATGATGTGCAAATTGCAGCAAATCCCGGTGGAGGAGAAGACAACTTAATAGAGGGAAGTAGGTAATGGCTACTTATACAACAAATTTAAAATTAACTAAACAAGGTTCAGGAGAGAATGATAATACTTGGGGTACTGTTCTTAATGAACAGATGATTTCTCTTACTGATCAGGCTGTTGCAGGATGGGCTGATATTACTGTAGTTTCGGGAAGCGTTACTGTTACAGCGAACAATGGTGTATCTGCAGCAGCACGAAATGCTTTTCTTCAACTTAATGGCACATTAACAGCAAATGTAAGTGTTGTTATTCCTTCTGTTTCTAAAGGCTATGTTATTAAAGACAATACAAATAGAAGCGGATCTGCTTTTACTATTGAGTTAAAAACAAAAGATGCTGCTGGTGCAAGAATACCTTCAAGTTGTACTTCTTTATATATAACGAATGGTTCTTCTGTTTATCAAGCAACACCGGGAGTTGTAAGTGCAGCTGTTTCTGGTTATGGTACAGCAGTTCTTCCTACATATGAAATAGCTACAACTTTAACAGATAAAACATTAGCAAGTGCTACGCTTGTAAATGCAAGTGTTAGTGATTCTGTTTTTAATGCAGGAATTATTACTGCTACAAGTATATCAGGATCAACATTTAAAGCTGGATCAATAACAAGTTCTACAATAGATGCTACATCTTTATATGTAAGTGCTACATCTACCTTTAAACAACGTGCTGTGGGTTCTATAAATAGTTTAACCGTTCCAACAACAGGTACACTTAAACCAGATTTTTCTGTTGGTAACTTCTTTGAAATAACTTTACTTAAAGGATCTACTACAGGTGATACAACTTTTGGAACACCAGATAATTTAGTCGCAGGTCAAGCTGGCCTTATAAGAGTAATACAACCAACTACAACTATTTTAGGATGTAGTTTTAATAGTTCTTATTTTTTTCCCTCTAAAACAACTGTAGTTCCTACATCAGCTACCGCAGCTGTAGATATATGGTCTTACTATGTAGGAGGAGATAGTAAGGTTTACCTTGTAGCGGCTCTTAACTTTGGGATTGGTTCATAATGGGAACACCTGACGATATTGCACGAACAAATGAATTATCTATTACAGAGATTAAAGGTGAGGTTAAATTAATTCATAACCGAATAGATGTTATAGAAAATAATCATTTAACACATATAGAAAAATCTATTTCTTCTATTAATAAAGTTTTATGGACAATTGGTGTAATAATTTTTAGTCATTTTGTTTTTGCTATACGAACACTATTAATGGGGTAAGATGTCTACTGAAACAAAAACAATCAAGTATACATTTAAACAAGGCGTTAACAGAGAATCAACTCAATATGCAGCAGAAAATGGTTGGTACGACTGTAACCGTGTAAGATTCAGAGATCAAAAACCTGAAAATATAGGAGGCTGGTCTAAACGCAGTTCTTCATCTTTTGATGGAACAGCGAGAGATATTCATACATGGACAGATCTTTCCTCTAAAAACTATATTGGTATTGCTACTGAACAAAAAATATTAATTTTTTATGGCGGTCAATTTTACGATGTAACTCCTATTCAAGCTTCTGCTACAAATGCTACAGGTAATACAACTAGTGGTTCTACTAGAATTGTTGTTACAGCTACAACTCATGGACTTGTAACAGGTAGAAGAACATGGGTAGAATTTACAAGTCAAACGGGAGCAATAGGAACCAATGTTTCACTAGCAGGAAATTCTTATTTTGTCAGTGTTATTGATGTTAACTCTTTTACTTTTGAATATGTTTCTACTGCCGATGCAACAGCTGCCAGTGCTGGGGCTTTTGGTATAGACTTTCTTTTACAGACAGGTACTTCTGCTACTTCTTTTGGATATGGTTATGGTGCAGGAACTTACGGTAGAGGAACATGGAACTCAGCTGTAGCCTCATCCGAAGGTGGTGTTGGTATTAATATGCGTCAATATACACTGGATAATTTTGGTGAAGATTTAATAATAGATTACTCACCACAAGGAAAACTATATCAGTGGGATGCTTCTAATGGTTTAAATACAAGAGCTATATTAGTATCAGCATCTCCTACAGTTACTGATATGTCTATTATTTCTCCTGTAGATAGACACGCTCTTTGTTTTGGTTGTAATGATTTAGCAGGAAACTTTGATCCGCTATTAGTTCGTTGGTCTAATCAGGAAGATATTGAAAATTGGACTCCTAGTGTAAGTAGCACAGCAGGATCGGTAAGATTAGCAGGTGGTTCTGAAATACAAAGTGCTACTCGTTACAGAAATCTTATTCTTGTTCATACCGATACTGCATTACATGGTCTGGAGTATGTAGGGCAACCTTATATTTTTACTACCAGACAGTTAGGAGAAAACTGCGGAAGCATTGCTCGACATGCAGTTGTTGATATGAACGGTGTTTCTTACTGGATGGGTAATGGTCAATTTTATTCTTATGATGGTGCTATAAAAGTACTTGACTGTACTGTTCTCCGTTATGTCTTTGATGATTTTAATTTTGATCAACAAGGAAAAGTTTACGCTGGAGTTAATTCAGAGTTCAGTGAGATAACATGGTTATACTGTTCTCGTACTGCTACTGAATGTGATCGTTATGTTACTTATAATCCTGTAAGTAACTATTGGGTTTTTGGAGAATCTATGTGGACAGCATGGGCTGATAAAGGATTATTTACTTCTATGTTAACTCCCGGTGTAAGTAGTACTACATCTTATCTTTGGAATAATGAACCGGATGGAGTGTATTCAGGTGATGGTTCAACAATAGAATCTTTTATTGAGTCTGGAGAATTTGATTTGGGTGATGGTGATGAAATTCTTTTTGTTGATAGAGTTATTCCTGACTTTGTTGTAAACAATGGCTCAATTGAATTTACTATAAAAAGTAAAGAATATCCTGCTGGATCTTTTCCTGCATCAGCAATAAAAGGACCATTCAATGTCGAGTCTGATACACAGTATGTATATACACGTTCTCGTGGAAGACAATCAGTTATTAGAATTGCTGGTGCTTCTAATGACGTAAAGTGGAAGTTTGGTACAATCCGTATGGATGTAGCAGGAGATGGGAAACGATAGCAATGGCTTATAGTTATTTACCTAATCTTTCTAATGCTATGGGTATAGATGAAATTATTAATATTCTTGGACGATGGGCTAATAATATTGTTCTTGATTTAGAATCACGAGATGCTTCTGATAATATTAAAAAAGTAGCTATTGATAATAATGGAAGTATTACAGTAGCAGGTCGTATTAACGTATCAGATGTTGCGGATACTGTAACCGCACAGGCAGGGGATATAAGATTTAATTCATCTACTAATAAATTCCAAGGTTACGATGGAACTGCATGGAGAGATTTTCATTGATAAAACATTTGGAACAAGTATTAGATATTATGTCTCAATGTTCACGTTATAAAGATATGAAGTTAAGTGGGATACAAAGAATAATAATACCACCTCTAAAATTAGGGCAGTATAAAGTGTATAATGATAATGAAGTTAAAGATTGTTTTGTAAGTTGGGGATTGTTGTCTGACAATATATCAGAAAAATATAAACAAAATCAACATAAGATTCAAGTAGAGGATTGGAATAGTGGAAATAATTTTTGGATTATTAACCTACTTTGTCCTCATGGTGGAGCTAAAACAGTTTTACGTCGATTAGATGTAATACGAAAAAAAACAGGATTGCCTAAAACTGTTAATTTTAAAAGAATAGGCTCAATAAAAGGAACTAATAGGGTGGGACATGTTAAACGAATTTAAAAGACCTATGTGGGGAGATGGCTTTAATAAGAACAGGCCGTGGATAAATTATTTTAATGAATATGAACAAACTCATTGTTGCTTTGGCGAGGCTGATGAAGATGCTCCAAGTGTAGGAGAAGAAGCTCTTGAACAAGAATATGGCTATACAGTAGCTGAACAACGAGCCGATGCTGCTGGAGGTAAATCTAGCGGAGGTAGCGGAGGTAGTGGAGGCAGTGGTCTAAGTAAAGGTGACTTTGAAGATTATGAAGGTTTAGGAGGATTAGGTTCTCACGCCGCTATGGAAATGGGTTTAGCGGAAGGACTATCAGGATTAGGTACAGCTAAAGAAAGGAGTGAAGCAGGAGATAGAGCAGAAGCTTCTTTTGGTCAATATTCAAATGTAGAAGGTACTGGCTTTGGTGGTGGTTATGGTGGTGATGGTTCTTTTGATATAGGTTTAGGATACAATGATCTTGTAGATTTAGGTTATGATGAAATAAATGAAGCTTCTGCATTAGCAGGAACACAAGCAAAGGCTGATGAATTAACTGAAAAATTTAAAAATACTCTTGGTGGTGAAGCTTACGCTTATGTAGATGAACAAGGAAATATTGCTTATGGGGGACCAGCAGCTTTTCAAGCAGGCTTTGGAGAAATTAAAGATTCTTTTTCTACTGCAGCAGGAGTAGCAAAAGATGCTTATACGGCTATGTCTCCTTTAATAAGTCCTGTAGCTGCAATTGGTTCTTTATTAACTGGCAGAGGTACATTAGCAAATATAGCTCAAGATCTAACAGGAGGAGCTTATAGTAAAAGTAAGGCTCCTTTATCAGGATTAAGAGATACAGTTAGAGAAGGATTATCAGGTCTTCCTTTGGTAGGAGATTTAATTTCAACTAATAATACTGATTTTACTATAGATGATGAATTAGGATATATTCCTAGTGAGCTAGATGAAGCAGCTGGAATAATTAGTTTATCAGATTTAAGGGAAGATGATAATAGTCAGAGTAGAAAAAGAGTAAAAAGATCTTGGACTTTTAAAAGAAAAGAAGAATTAGCCAAGAAGTTAGGTAAAGAAATATCTGAATTAACTGATAAAGACTATGCTGATAATGAAGAGTTTGATATAGTAGAAGAAACCTTTAGAGAAGGAGGAGGAGTATCTTTTTTAGGAGAAGAAGTGTCAATGGCAAACAATAACCAAAAAACAATTACTGATTCAATTAATATTTTAAATCAGTTTGCCCAAACAGGAACTACTAGTCTTATGGGTTCTGGGAATATAACTCCTACGCCTCCGATGTTACCTCAAGCATTAGATAGAGAAGTAGCAACAGGTGGTAATAATGAAGATGCTTTACGTTCTCTTATTATGGAAGACGTGGCAAGTTATGGAGGAGGAGCAGTATCAGGAGAAGGAGATGGTACATCTGATGAAATAGAAGCTGTTATTCAAGAAGATGTTGTAATGGCAGCAGGAGGGGGAGGTCTATCGGCTCTTGCTGGACCTTCTGGTAAACTAGATAATTACTTGCCTCAAGTTTCTGAACAAGGTGGTCAGGCTGCTAGACTTAGTGATGGAGAATTTGTTATTCCAGCCGATGTTGTAGCAAGTATTGGTAATGGTTCTACAGCAGCAGGTAATAAAGAACTTTATAATCTTATGTCTAAGGTTAGAAAAATTAAAACAGGGGATGCAGATCAACCCAGAGATATGCCAGCAAGTCCAGCAGAATTATTAGGTATAGGATAAAGGAAATAAATTATGGCAACAACAACTACAATTACAAAACCAGAAATTGCTGATCAATTACAGCCGTATGTTTCTGTAGCATTATCAGAAAGTGAAAAGTTATTTCAAGATAAAGCTGATGAAGGTTATCAAGGATTTGGTAGGCCGCAAGTTGTTGGTATGGGAGATGATCTTAGTCAAGCTATACAAGCACAAATAGGTGGTTTTGTTCCTAACCAAGCTGCGTTGGGAGTAGAAGGTGGTTTAGCTGGTCTGACGAATCAACTTCAAAAAGAAGCTGCTCAAATGACAAAAGCTGGTGCTGCTGGTTTTGATCAAGATGTTATGGATTCCTATATGAATCCTTATCAACAGGGTGTAACTGATGTTGCTATTCGCAAAGCAAGAGAAGAGTCCCAACGTCAACAGATGATGGGAGATTCTGCTGCAGCAAAGGCTGGAGCTTTTGGTGGTAATCGTAGATTTTTATTAGAAGGGATGCGAGGTGCTGATCTTTTAGAAACTGTAGGAGATTTACAAGCAAAAGGTTCTGCACAAGCTTTTGATAAAGCTATTGCTGCAATGGAAAATCAAAGGCGAAGAGAGTTAACAGGAGGAAGGCAGCTTTCAGGTATTGGACAGACACGAGTAGAAGGTATTGGTAAAGCACTAGAAGCAAGTGAGCAAGCTGCTGGTCGTAAAAGAGATATAGAACAAGAAATACTTTCTGATCAAGTACGGGAGTTTCAGGAAAAAAGAGATTTTAGAGGAACAAATATTGATGATTATATTCGTCGTGTAGGAGGAGCTACACCTAAATCTGCTGGTTGGGGCGAAAGAAAAACAGCAAAACCTCGTTATTCAGGTTTTGAAAAATTTACAGGGTATGCTAGTGGTATTGGTAGTTTGCTTGGTAATCTTTTATTTGCTGAAGGCGGTCCTGTACGAGAAGGCTTTGATGAAGAGATAGGACAAGAGGGTGGTCTTACTGCTATTGCTGGTCCTGCGGTAAGATTTAATACAGGAAATCCTGTTGTGATGAAGCCAGTAGGAATACGAAGAACATTTCCAGTACCAAGAAAATCATTTTATGGTACTGTGCCGCCAAAAATTCGTAGTGGTGAAGAACTACGAAAAGATAAATTTGCTAAAGAGGGAACCTTTAAAAACTATATATTAGAATCAGAAAGAAAAAATCTTGAGGTTCTTCACAGACAAAAAAAAGATATGATAGAAAGGATGAGGCGTAATAAGGATAACCCAGAAAAAATTGCAAGATTTACCAAAAGGATTGATAAAGAAATTAATGATAAAAGAGCTAGTATAAGAAGAAGGTTAGCAGAAGGACAGACTAACCCAATAATAGATCAGCAAAAAAGGGATGCAAAAGTAGCTGATAAAAAAGAGAAAGCTGATCAAGAACAAAAGAAATTAATAGCTGACGCAAAAGCTAAATTAGAACAAGAAAGAGAAGAGGCAATTAAAAAACAAGCTGCTAAATATCAAAAGTATAAAGAAGAAGTAGAGAGACAGAATAAACGAGCTAAATGGTTTTCCACAATGGAGGCTATTAGACAGTTACCTCTTAGTGTAAAGAAAGATCCTGCATCTATTCAAAAGTTAGCTAAACAAAAACAGCTTATGGATGAAGAAGATTATGAAAAGTATGGTAGTCCTCAAGCTAGAAAAGCAGCACTAGAGATAGCAAAGATAGGCCAGACAAGAACTGCAGCGGGTAAAGCAGGTAGAGATAGACTTAAAACTGTTAGAGGCTTAATACTTAAACACTACAGAGCTTTAGCAGCGAAGGAGTTAGGGGAAATAACTCCTGCCAGAAGAGAACAATTGCTGGCTCAAGCACGAAGAGAAGTAGCAAGTGTTTATAATCCTACACCTTCTATTTATAGTGGAGAGAAAAAAAAATAAGGTAAACTAAATGGCTACCTTTAACGAACTTACAGATTCACTCAGTCTTGAAGGATTAAGTTCATTAACTCCTTCTAGTTCAGCGGATGAAGAACTAAAATCACTTCTTACTGTTCCTGAATATAAACCTACACCTGTTGATCCTACAGCTGGAACAACTGCTTTTGGTCGTGGTTTTTCTTCTGGGCTAGATTCTCTATCGTCTGCACTTGGCACTGCATTTAAGTTAGGTGTACCCGGATTAATTGAAGAAGCTACTTCTATAGATACTGTTGACCATGAGTCTGTAAAAGCTCGTCATCAAATAATGAAAGAAAATCAAGACAAGTCGTTAATGACGACAAGTTTTGATGATGTTCGTGAAGCTTACAAAGAAGATCCTGTAAAAGCTCTTGATAAATTATTAACATTCACAGGCGAAACTGTTGGTGCGTCTTTACCCTATAGTGCTCCTCACATTGCTGGTGGTGTTATTGGATCACAAGTTGGTAAAAGAATAGCTGCAGGAGTAGCCGCACGAGCCGTAGGTGCTGCGGTAGGTCAAACTATAATACCTATTCCTGTCTTAGGTGCATTAATTGGTGGTACGATAGCTAGTATACCAATGTTTTTTGGTATGAATACTGAAAGACAAATAGAAGAAAGAGCTAGAGAGAATAAAGGAATTACTCCTCTTCCTGAAGAGCTTCAATTATGGAAAGCATTAGGCAGTGCTCCAGTTCAAGGAGCTTTAGGTACAGCAGTTTTTCTTGCATTAGGTTTAGGAAGTAAGGCTGTACCAAAGTCTCTTACACTTGCTCCTCCAGCACAATTAACAGCTGCCAGAAAAACATTAGGAAACATGCTTGCTACAGAGATACCAAAAGGTATGGCAAAGGGTGTTATTGTTGAAGCTCCCACTGAAGTAATGCAGCAAGCTATTGAAAGATTACAAGCTGGTCTTGAAATTGATCCTGCTGATGGGGAAGCTTTTAAAGAATATCTTGAGTCGGCTGTTGGGGGTGGTGTCGCTGGTTTTGTCTTTGGTGCTTTTGGCGGTGGTGGTCGAGGTGTACGTCGATATAGCCGACAGGCTTCAATGGAAGAACAGCAAAATGAAATAGATCGTGCTATTGCTGAAGGAAGCTTTCTTATTGATTCTCTTGAAGAAGGTGGGGTAGCCCCTGCACCTGAACAAGTAGCTCCTACTCTGGAAGAATCAGCTACAGCAGCAACAAGTCCTATAGGAGAAGTTGAAACCGATGTAGAAGTAGACGAGACTTCTACGTTTGTTGAAGATCCTGCTCAAGGTACACTTGGTCTCCCTGAACCTGAACCTAAACCTAAACCTAAACGTAAAGCTAAAGGTAAAACTACACCTGAAGTTAAGCCTAAAGAAACTAAAGGTAAACTAGCAACTACATTAGAACTAAATGAAAAAGGTTTACCTAAAAAAGTGGAGCCAAAAATAAAACCACCAACAGGAACAACGACAGGATTAAGAATGATTGCCCGTTCTCCTGCAGAAGTAGAAGAGTTAAATAGAATAGGAAAAGAACAAGCAGCAAAAGACAAAGCAAATCAACAAGCAGCAGATTTAAGTGACAACACTAGTAATGAAGTAATTGATGAAACTACTACTGATGAACAGGTATTTAGTGATGATGTTGTAGATACCGACAAAGGAAGGATGGATAACAACCAAGCACTAAATGAAATAATTGTAGATAGCCAAAAAGGAGAGGTAGAAGAAAAAGAAGCTGCTGAAATAGCTAATCAAAAAGCTCAAGAAGCTGCAAAGATTAAAGGAGAAATAAGAGAATTAAGAAAAGCTTTTCTTGAAGGAAACCTTACTGAAAAACAAGCAGATCGTGCTGTAGATTTAGGTCTAAACATACCTATAGATGACGATGGAAATATTATATATCCTACTAAAACAAAACGTAAAACCCAAAAAAGAAAACGTAAACCTACAGGCATAGATCCTTCATTAGAAGCAGATTTCATAGAAGCAGAAAAAGGAGAAGGACAAACAGATACTACATTAGAAGATGCGGAAGTTATAGCAGATCAAACCAGAGGTAAAACATCTACTTATCGTCAGACAATGGCAGAGATGGACAAGGATGATCTTGTTGAATTGTCTGAGGCAGAACAGGAAAAGGTTAGAGAATTTATAAGTGAGAAGCTTGGAGCTAGTGTTGATACTATCTTTATGGAGCAAGCAAGTATTGCTGCAGAGTATGAAAAAGCAGGGGGTACAAATCCTAGTGACGTACTTGCTTTTACTGATCCTATTAAACGTATTATCTACGTAGCTACTAATCCTTCTTCTCTTACAGATGTAGAGTCTATGGTAGGTGAAGAAGTCTATCATATGGCTGAAGGATTAAACCTCTTTACTGATGCTGAACGTAAAGCATTACAGGATACTCTGACAGTAGAGATGGCAAGAGAGAACGGTCTTGGTCCTTTATTAGATGCTTACCCCGAAGCCCTACACGAAATGGAAGCTCGTGCTAAGTTGGCTGGTCTATGGTTGTCAGGTGCATCTGTTAAAGGATTGCCTACTCGTACTCGTAGTCTCTTACAACGCTTTAAAGATTTTCTAAGACAGGTTGCTAACTTTATTACAGGGAAAGAACCGACTGCAGTTGAGATACAGCGTAGAGCTTTACGAAGATTGCAGGATGGTCAACTAGCTAGAGAGGTAGGAGGACAGCCTTCTGTTGATCTGTCAGGCGTTATGGCAAACAGAGGTATCTTTAAATCTCTTTCTAATAAACGAGTTGTAGATGCTGCTAAAAAATCTTTAGCTGACATTAAAAAATCCCGACTAAAAAATGAAACAGGGGAAGTGTTGTCTACGTGGAATAACTGGATGACACATCTTTCTGGCTTGGCTGAAAAGTTTCCAAAGTTTAAACCCTTCTACAATGCGTTGATGGATCAAACACATAAACGTAATTCAATTAAAAACCAAGCGTTGATAATCCTTAGACCTTATTTGAATATGGTATCAGCAGGTATACCTTTTACAAAAAAAGCTGAAGCAGCAAAGAAAGCGGCAAAAGATATAGAACAGTTTGCAGTTGTTGCCGATTATCTTGAAATGCGTAAAAGTGTAATTCTTAATGGTGGTAAATTTAAAGAGGACAGGAAAGGAGCAGTAGAAGAAGTACTTCCTCCTTTTACTCTTCCTCTTAAATCTTTAAGAGAACGGGGAGGATCAACATGGGAAGCGTTAGATGTTCCTGACAACCAAGAATACCTTACACTTGATGAAGCATATAGAGAATCTTATCGTGCATCTTCAGATACATTTTCTTATATTTATGATCAAGTTCGTGAAGCTATGGAAAAATACTTAGCTGATATTGGACATAATTTTATAAAAGATTTTGCTGATATTGAAAATACAAGCGAAAGAAGAGATGCTATTATTAAATTCTTAGAGCCATTTCTTGAACTCAACAAAAAGGGTGAGGTAATACCTTTTGATAAACGAACAAAAAAAGCATTGACAAAAGAAATAGCTGAAGCGAAGGGTTTATTTAAAGAAGGAGATAAAGCTAAAAGTGTAGAAAAACTTTACGAAGAATTAGGAACTATATACGATGTAATGGTATCGTTGCGTCAGGCAGAAGTGACGAGTTATATACCTCGTATTAGAAATGGTGAGTATGTTGTACAAGTTAAACGTATAAATAGGAAAAGTACAAAAGGAAAAAAACTACCTGATGTAGTTGAAGAACTTATCTCTGTTCCCAATAGTGCGTTTAGCAAGTTTGGTTTTAGAGCCAAGAGTGCTGTAGAAGAAGATAAACTAGCAAGTCAAATTGAATCAGAAGCAAAAGAAATGTATCCTGATTCTGATAAATATGAAGTTAGCAGCTTTAGACTAACCCGTAATGAAGTTTTAAAAGAGGGCAATCAGTCTTTACGTGCAGCCCTTCCCATGATCGAAAGAGTAATGATGGCCTTGGGAACAACCGAAACTCCGTACAGTGGGATGGAAGGAGATAAAGACAGTACAGAAGCTTTCAGAAAAACAACAGGAAAAGACAAAGCTTTTGCTGAAAAGGTTATGAAAGATTTAAAGACTGCAATGGGTATGAGGGACTTTGAAAGGTTTACTACTGTTCGTAAGCGTCCTGTTGTTCAAGGTTATTATAATATAAGAAATAACAATGGTACTTATCTTAGTTCTGCATTAGACCGTTACATTAATAGTGGTGCTAACCAAGCTTCAAGTATTTTTTACCAAAATGATTTACATACAGCACTTAACAATCTGGATAAACCTGATAGCAGGGATTTGTATAGATACGCTAAAGACAGTTGGGAATACTTTAATACTTTTAAAGCAGGACAGGAAGCTTTAAGAGCTTTTGCCTTTCATGCTTTTCTAGGTTTTAATATTTCCTCTTCAATTCTAAACCTTTTACAAATACCACAATCATCATGGCCTGTGATGTCTTCAGTCTACGGAGTAGGTTCTACCAGTTTTGAATTAGGTCGAGCATTAAAGGATGCTATAAAATTAACTAAATTTACAGGACAGCTTGGAAAGTATGGCTTTGACTTTACAGGTGAGAAGCCTAAAGGAATAGCGCAAGCAGATTGGGATGTCCTCGTTGATTTAAATAGACGGGGTATAATTCAACCGATACAAAATATAGATTTACAAGGTGAGTACAATCAGGATAGTGGTCTGGTTAATAGGTTGGGTGTTCCTAACCAGTTAATGTTCGCTTCATCCTATGCCTTTGGTTATACTGAAAATATTAACCGTATAAGTACTGCTTTGGCTGCAGCCCGTCTTGCCCGTAAAGCAGCTACTAATAAAAAGACTGCAAAAAAAGTAAGACTCTTTGCTTCTCAAACAAGATTTAGTGAGCGTATGAATAATCTTGTTAATGCTGATGGAACAATAACAAACCAAAACAATTTTGAAAAACTTGTAGGTGAAATGTTTGTAGAGAAAACCCAGTTTATGATGGGTAAGGAGAACAGAGCAGGAGTAATGCGTAACCTGTTTGGTATGGGATCAGGTATGGGAGGCGTTGCTACTCAGTTTATGAGTTATCCCATGCAGATGATGAACCTTTATGCTCAATCTTTACGGCGATCATTAGGTAGAAATGTTGATATTGAAACCAGAAAAATGGCAGCAGTACAGTTAGCATTAATGTCATTAGGGTTCTTTGCGTTTGCTGGAGCTATGGGTCTTCCCTTTGCCGATGATAGTAAGGAAGTAATAAAACTTATCTCTCGTAACTTTGGAGATCAGGTAGAGTTTGATATTGGAAAATACGCCTATGATCTTGTGAAAGATCTTACAAGTGATGAAGCAGCAGAGCTTATAATGTATGGTCCTATCTCTCGTTCTCTTAACATGGATCTATCACGCAGGGCAGGGATGGGAAGTCTTGTTCCATTTCTTAGATTGATGTCGGGTACAACCGCTCCTCAGATAATGACAGGTCCAGCAGGGACACGCATCATTGATCATGTAGAAGATACACTTCTTACACTTAACGATCCCAATGTATCTTTACCTATGAAAATTGCAGCACCGCTTAGTCTCGCTATTCCTGTCTCTATTCAAAGACTCTATAACGGTCTGGTAAAAGTTCCGTTTGAAGGATTTACCAGTAAGAAAGGACAACGAGGGGTATTAGGACCAGAAGAAGTAGACGGTGGTGATATGTTAATTAATATAATAGGATTTACCCCCCGTAATCTTGCACAAGAATGGAGAGAAAGAGGTGTGCATAATTACCTTAACTACCGTAACAGAAAAGGTAAGGAGACAATGACAACTGCTTTAGCAGCTTTAATGACTAAAGCAATAAGATCAAAAAATTCTGTTGACTCAGCAAAATACCAACAAAAATTTAACGAGCTAATGGCCCAAGTTCAAGAACATGATATGGAAGCTTATAACCGTGGTGACATATCAGCTATGTACCGAATTAATATAAGAACCATAAGAGACAGAGTAAGATTTAATCTTAATCCTCGCGCAGGTCTAATTAGAAGAACAAGACGAGACTTGAGAGGAGTACAAGCAGAAGAACTAGAAGGCGAATAGTTGACAATACTATTTATTTAAGGTAGTAGGTACTGATGTCCAGTACCATGCACATATTTGTTGGTTATGACTCACGCGAAAGCGATGCTTATGATGTGTGTCTTAAATCAATTAAGTTAAATAATTCTGCTAATGTTAAAGTTCATCCTCTTAATCATTTAGAACTCCGCAAGCAAGGATTATTTAAAAGACGCTGGCTTATTAATGAGCAGGGTCAATACATAGATCTTGAAGATAACCTTCCATTTTCTACAGAGTTTTCCCACTCCCGTTTTCTTACACCCATCATTGCAAAAGAGATGGGTATAAAGGGGTGGGTCTTGTTTTGTGATTGTGATTTTTTATTTTTAAAAAGTGTATATCCATTATGGAATGAGGTTGAAAATGATAACAAAGCTGCTATCAGCTGTGTTCAATTTGAAGAACAACATCCTAAAGAAGGTCAAACTAAAATGGATGGAATGGTACAATCTCCTTACTATAGAAAGCTCTGGTCTTCTTTTGTTATGTGGAATTTATCTCATCCATCAAATGATAAACTCACTATAGATATGGTTAATACTGAAAAGGGTGGTAACCTTCACAAGTTTCAATGGTTAAAGGATGAAGAAATAGGTAGTATAAATCCTATATGGAACTATATACCTACAGTAAGTAGTCCTTATATAATTCCAGCCGCTATTCACTTCTCAGAAGGTGGTCCTTGGTTTAAAAATTATGCGAACACAGAGTACGCTGATAATTGGCGAAAGTATTTTAAACAAACGATAGATAAATATGACTGAAGTTTTAGTAGTTTCTTCTTTTAATACATCCTCATGGGATCGTTACTCCAAAGAGTTTATAGAAACATTACTTGATAAATGGAAAGATGTTGATGTAGCCATATACTATGACGGTCCATCTACTGACATGCTTACTCTTTATAAAGATAAGATAGACTACATGTTTAATTTAGATGATAATGAAAACCTTCAGTTCTTTAAAAATAATAATAAAGAACGTAACGGTAAAGAACCTAATGGTGTATACAACTATCGGCTTGATGCTTTAAAGTTTTCTAATAAAGCATTTGCATTAGTCGATGCTTATCTTGAAAGAGATTTTAAAAGCAAGTACGATTGGATTGTGTGGATAGATGCTGACACAGTTACACGTAAAGAGTTTCCTAAAGAAGAGTTAGTAAACATATTAGGTAATTGTGACGTAGCTCATTTAGGTCGTACAGCTATTGACTATAGTGAGACAGGGTTCATTGGTCTTAATTTAGAAAGTATAAAGACACATGATCTTATGGTTGACTTTGAAGCGAGTTACCTGTCCCATGAAATCTTTGGTTATCGGGAGTGGACAGATGCTTTCGTCTTTACCCGTCTTATTAATCTCCATAGTTTGCATGGGTTAGTCCTTAACAATCTCAGTCTAGGTTGTGAAGACCTTGATGCTTTTGAAGCCTCTCCTCTTATTGAATATCTTTACCATAAAAAAGGAAACAGGAAAGACCAAGCAACTCCTATTGATCACGTTAAGATACCTAAAGCATTTGGTAGGTACACGGCTCTTGAAGGTTTAATAAAAGAATACAAGAGTAAAAACATTCTTGAGATTGGTACATGGAACGGTGATCGTGCTATACAGATGGCAACGAAAGCACTGGAAGAATCAGATAAAGTTCATTACACAGGTTTTGATTTATTTGAAGAAGCTACGGCTGAAACAGATGCGGAAGAGTTTAATGTTAAAAAACATTTTACTGAGAAGCAGGTTAATGAAAAGCTTACTGCATTTGCTAACAGCATTAATGAAGCTGAAGATGATAAACAGTTTACATTCTGTTTAATAAAAGGAAATACCAGACAAACTCTGGACATTATTTCTAACTCTGATGCCTGTAACAGTCGAAACATAAAACCTGACTTTGCTTTTATTGATGGAGGTCATAGCTTAAAAACAATTGAACATGATTACAGTAAACTAGGACACATTCCTATTGTAGTCTTTGATGATTACTACCGACTTGATGAAGCAGGAAAAATTCCTGATATCAAAAAGGTTGGATGTAATCTAATGTTTGAGGAATTAGCTGTTAAGGATTCCAAGAAGTTTTTAATTAACGCTGATGATAAAGTTTCTGATGGGGGCTTTGTAGGCTTTGGGGTTATCATCCATGATCCAAAGATTGATCTTCCTAACTTTGGAAGCATACAGTCTAAGACTCCTATAAAAGTACAGCCTAAAGATTGTATGCCTAATGAGTACATTCAAAATAATATTGAAGTTAACACTCCAAAGTTCAAGAAGTTTATTGACAGGAAAGCACAGGTTAACAACGGTTCAGTAATCGTTGTATCAGCTGGGCCTTCTCTCCAAGAGAACATACCAAAAATTAAATCCTTTAAAAGGAAAAACCCACGTACTAAAGTTCTCTGTGTTAAACATGCTCTCCCTATTCTTGTAAAGAATGGTATCTTTCCGTGGGGATGTATTGTTCTTGATCCTCGTCCTGTTGATGGAGTAAGTACGCATGGTGTAGTTCGTAAGGATCTCTTTAAAAAGATTCCTAAACGTACCAATTTCTTTGTAGCTTCTATGTCTGATCCTACCATTGTAGATTTTCTTTTAACTAAAACAGAAAATGTTTATGGCTGGCATGCGTACTCTAATGCTATTGATGATTACGCTCCGTTAAAAGATAAGATGTTGATAACAGGTGGCACCTGTGCGGCAATGCGTACATTAGGATTGATGTACACGATGGGCTTTAGATCCTTTAAATTGTTTGGTTTTGATTCTTCAATTGAGGGAGAGCCAGAAGAAAGTACTACTAAACAACTCTTTCAAGTAGGAGTAGGTGATAAAAAAGAGAGTGGTCTTTACTGGACTACAGGAGAATTGTTAGCAATGGCTCAAGACTTTGAGCAGATGATTAGCCGTCCTGATATAGATATGAACATCGAACTCTATGGTGGTGGGTTGATACAGGCTATATGGGAAGACGGTAAACATAAATTCATACGTCCTTCTTACGAGGAAATACTTAATGGATAATGATGGTAACATTCTAGGCTTCCCTAACAGTAGTATAATTAGAAGTGCTGAACAGGTCAGGCAGAAAAAGGGTGGTTCTGAAGTTAATAAAGAGCTAGTCAATGAAGCTCTGTTTACTGTTACTGAACATATCAATGATGTAAAAAATCTGAAAGGAGTTGTAATCCTTTCTTTTGAAGGAGAAGCAGATAATGGTGTTCCTATCTGTCGAGAATGGTTTGCTGGAGAGTTGTCTGTATCGGAAGTTTATATTATGTTAGATAGAATAAAGAATGATTTATTAATTACGTTAGAAAGTAAAGATCCCACAGGAGAAGAGTGATGGTATTAGGAATAGCTGATTCGATTGTCGGAGTAGCAGGTAAGGTTCTTGATAAGTTTGTAGCAGACAAAGACCTGAAAGCTAAGTTAGACTTTGAGCTACGTAAGGCATATGCTGATGCTAACCTTGCTCAGATAGATGTCAATAAAGAACAAGCAAAACATCCCAGCCTGTTTGTTGCAGGGGCTAGGCCCAGCATCATGTGGATATGTGCTTTTGGTCTAGGTTGGCAGTTTGTATTTTTACCTGTAGCCGCATGGTATATGGCTCTAACAGGACAACCTATCCCCCTACCAGATATTGAAACTGAAGGCTTGATGTCCTTAACACTGGCATTATTGGGACTTGGCGGTATGCGTACCTTTGAGAAAAGAAATGGTACTCACAGAAACAACATGAAGCACAGGTAATAATATGGATAGTAAATTTATAATAACTTTAGGTGTTGGTCTGTTTGTACAGGCTGCTGGTGTTATCTGGTGGTTGGCTGGACTACAAGCCTCTGTACAACACAATGACTTTCAAATACAAATGATTGCTAAAGATGTAAGCAAGAACTCAAAGTTTGTTGAACTGTGGCCAGCAGGTAAGTGGGGATCAGGATCACTGCCATCAGATGTTAGGCAAGATCTGAAGATTGGTAACCTTGAAATGCAAATGAATAAGGTAAATGAAAAACTATTTAATGGTGGTAGTAGAAAATGAATAACATTAAATTAAATTACGCACTGATATTTGCTATGGTTCTGCAAGCTATAGGATTGATATGGTATGTCTCCAAACTGGATAGTAAAGTAGAAACTGTATACAAGTTCTATGAAGAGGAGTCACAAAAGTCTGTTGTTGTTAATCAAGCCAAGATGCAATTTGATCTACAGCTTCTAATGAAAGAAATGGAAGAAGTTAGAAAAGAACTTGCTGAAGGAAGAGATAAATCTAAATCAATAGTAAAACAGCATAACCGAATATTTAAAATGTTGAGAAATAAAAAAGGTGGTAAAGGCGTACAACAGTACGGATACTGACAATGGAAATTGAAGGTAAAGTATGGGGAACTACCCGTCCTCTAATTGTAACACCTGTTATAGAAGTTCACAGAATTACAGTTAATGAAAACTGTTACTGTTCTATGCACAAGCATCAGTCAAAGATAAATGCTTTCTATGTCGAATCAGGAGAACTTCTTATCCGTAGATGGAAGAACGATTATAATCTGGTTGATGAAACTAGATTAAAAGGTGGACAGGTCTGTGTCATTCCTGCTGGAGAGGTTCATCAGTTTGAAGGAATCCTTCCAACATTTGCTTTAGAATTTTACTGGAGCGAATTAGACTCAAAGGACATAATCAGGGCTGGTGTGGGTGGAATCCATGACTCAGAGGCTTAGTTTCTAAAAAAACAGGGCCGTAGAGGACCGCTGAGTAGCCATCTCGCATGTTTCCCTACCCAACCTACCTGAAAGGTACTGATTCTTCTGTATGGGCCTTCTACCCCCCTTAGACGCGACCTCGCATTTTATCGACCATAGATCCCTGTATTTCTCCTACCCGTCCTTTTAAGGTATTAATTGTAGTATATATGTGTCCCATATCGTGATCATGCTCTGCCGCTTTATCCTCAAGAATTTTAATTTCTTTTAACAAAGCGTTCATGTGATCCATTTCTTGTTCAAAAGTACTCGTCATTTTAATCTCCGTAATCTATGACATATCTAGTTATGTCTTCTTCCTTTACTTCTTCTCCGTATTGAACCTCTACAATAACGCAAGGTTCATCATAGTTATTAGCAACCTGATGTATCTCTTCTTTATCAATAACAATACTATCATGCAGGGTTAAGGTTTGTCTGTGAGGAAAGAGTAAGTCTGCCTTCCCTTTTACAACAATCCAGTATTCACTTCTATATTTGTGAGCTTGTAAACTTATGTGTTGATGGGGAAGAAGGTAAAGAGTTTTGACCTTGTATCCTTTTCCTTCATCAAGAACAGAATAATGCCCCCATGTTTTTTCGGTTTTATTTTCATTCCATTTTTCAAGAATGGTAGATGAGGAGTTTTGTTTTAAACCACCCACACTAAACTCAAATCTAATATTTTCATTATCCATAAAGCGTTCTACTTCAGGAATGTTTTTCTTAGTACGATCACCGCCATTAGCAAATATAATAAAAGAGTTAGGGTAAAAATGTTTTACTTTTAAGATAGCTTCTACGGCAGAGTCATCATCATCATTAAAGTTAATAACATTATCTACTCCTTTTAAGTTAAGAAGTATTTGTTCTCTCTCATAATAAGGTAAGAATGATTTACCTTTTTTACGACTGAGCCACTTGTCTGAGTTTAAACCTACAATTAAAATATTCCCTAAAGTTTTAGCACACTTTAAATATTCTAAATGTCCAGAGTGAAGAGGATCAAAGCCGCCAGTAACAAGAACTATTTTCTGTTGCATCATGCCCACACGTCTGACCAGCTACCACTAAGCGCACCCTTGGCATAGTCAGTGGAATGGTTCTCAAAAAAGTTAGTATGGGTAGGTGCATTAATCATAGTCTCTACCCAAGGTAATGGGTTAGTCTTAACTTTAAAGATCCCCTTCATACCCATAGAGATAAGCCTACGATCTGCAATGTAGCGGATGTACTCTTTTACTTCAGTGTCCCGTAGTCCTTCAACCTTACCCATCTTGAATGATAGATCAACAAACTTATCTTCAAGAGCAACCATAGTTTCTGCTATGCTATAAATAGCTGACTTGGTTTCATCGTTCCACTCTTCCATGTTCTCTTCAATATAAGTTCTGAATAATTTAATCATACCTTCTGCATGTTGTGTCTCATCTACAATAGACCATGTTACAATCTGTCCCATGCCTTTCATCTTACCGTGGCGTGGAAAGTTAAGCAGCATAATAAAGCTAGAGAACAATGCCAACCCTTCAGTAAAGGCAGAGATAGCCGCAATCTTAATAGGTAGTGAAATCTTTTTATTATTTACACTAGACATAAAGTACTCATGCTTTTCACGCATGGCATCGTACTCTAGGAACTCATTGTAAGTGGAGTCAGGCATGCCCAAAGATTCTATCAAGTGTGAGTACGCTGCAATGTGTAACGCTTCCCTAGCCGCAAAGCCTGAGAGCATCATGCGTACTTCAGGTTGTGGGAAGTTAGGAAGGTAGTTATCTATATACCCACCAGCTACATCAATGTCTGACTGTGTAAAGAACCTGAAGATATTAGTAAGAAAGTACTTCTCCTCTGTGGAGAGGTTGTTCTTCCAATCCTTGATGTCTTCAATCATAGGTACTTCAGTATGTAACCAGTGAGATTGCTCATGCTTTAGCCATAGATCATAGGCCCAAGGATAGTGAAAGGGCTTAAAGTAATTACGCTTATCCTGTAGTTTTAACTTATCCGTCATAAGGTCTTGCTCCTCTGTTATCAACCCACCTACGGGGAATATCCTCTTCATGTTCAAAAGTATATTTACTATTCCACCAAGCACTTGAAAAGCTGGTAAAGATGCCATAGCCTTTTCTTCTCAGGTGACAATACCATTTATAAATCATACTGCTTCTCATCTTCAACCATTTTAAAAACAATGACTGACCTCAACTCATGGCACATACGAGATACTGGCATTGCCTGATGTTTGGTATCTGCTTCAAATACTAATAACCTATTACCAATGTAATTACAATATTTATCAATATTTTTTTCTTCATCATCCCATAAAGCTGTCCCACCTAACCAATGAGGTTTCCAATCAAGACGAGGGTAATATATAAAAGTATAATCCCCATCGTCTGTATGTAGATATGGCTCGACTCCAAAAGTATGAGAGTTCATATAAACTCGTTTTAATTTTACAGGAATATGAAATTTATTTTTAGCTGCTTCAAGAAGAGGTAATAAAAATTCATAACCATCTCTAAATTGTATATTCCAATGTGGTTCTCCTCCTTTACTTTTTGATTTAGAGTAATAATTATATTTCCAATACAAACTATAAAGACGATCATGTATCCCTTCTGCTATACTATCTGGTAAAAGATTATCGTATATCCAAAACATATCGTTAACCCTCACACGCTAGACAGTCTTCACCTATTGCAAGAGACTCCATACTAATCTCTTTAATTATTTGTCTTTCAATCTTACGACTAACTTTATCAGCCTTACCAATCTTTTCGGAACGACAATAATACATAGTCTTTACTCCTTTTTTCCAAGCCATAAAATGAATAGCATGGAGATACTTAATATCCACATCAGGTCTAAAGAATACATTAAGAGATTGTGATTGGTCTATAGCTTTCTGCCTGTCAGCGGCATGTTCTATTACCCACCTCTGATCTATCTCCATAGCAGTCTTGAATAATTCTTTTTCATCTTCATCAAGACATCTTAGATGTTGCACTGATCCATCATTGGCTATGATTGAAGACCAGATACGATCATAGTTAAGCTTGCTATCCTTCTCACATTTTTTAAGAATAAGTTTATCAAGGAATTTATTTTTATTTAGAAACGAACCACTAAGAGTATCTTGGCGATAGGCGTTAGCTCTCCAAGGTTCGATTGATGGTGATGTATTACCCATGATAATTGAACTGCTGGCATTAGGCGCGATTGCCATAACGTGACTACACCGGAGTCCTGTTCCTGCTGCATCTGGAGCTTCTCCTCGTATTTTTCCCAGATATAGGTTTGCGTCGTTGAGTTTGGATCTAATGGTTTTAAAGATGTTATTGTTGATAAGCTTGGCGACAAGATGATCAAAGGGGATTTTGCTTTTTTGGAGATAGGCATGGAAACCCAAGGCTCCAACTCCGACTGAGCGTTCACGCATGGCACTGTAACGAGCGCGACTGATAGTATCAGGAGCATTGTCAATAAAATTCTGGAGCACATTGTCCAGCATTTCCAATGTGTCCTGTAAAAATAAAGGATCATTTTTCCAATCATCATAGTATTCTAAATTAAGTGAACTCAAACAGCAAACTGCTGTACGCTCTGCATTAGTGGGAAGAATAATCTCTGAACATAAATTAGATTGGTTTATTTCTAATCCCTTTTCCTTAAGCCAAAAAGGTAACCGATCATTAGAGGTATCTATAAAATGTATGTAAGGCTCACCTGTTTGCATACGCATCTCTAGTATACGTTGCCATAGTTCTTTAGCACTTACTGTTTCTCTAACTTGTTTAGTATGAGGATCTATTAAATCCCAACTATCATCATCTTCAGGATTTGTCATACAGTTTTCTATGACCTGCATAAACTTATCAGAGATATTAATACCGTGATGTAGGTTAAGGCATCTAAAGTTTTGATCCCCTGTAGGTTTACGCATCTCTAAGAACAATAAGATATCGGGGTGGTCTATATCAAGATAAGCAGCATAGCTACCTCTACGAGTTTTGCCCTGCCTGTACGCAAGACTAGACGCATCATACATCTTAAGGTGTGGCATCATTCCTGTAGACTTATCATCGGCTGAACGAATACCAAAACCCACACCGACACCACCACCATACATAGACAACCAGTTAGTCTCTGACAGATTATCCACTAAACCTTCTGCAGTATCTTCAATGTAATTAAGATAACAGGAGATAGGAAGGCCACGCTTAGAACGCCCGTAAGATAAGACAGGTGTGGAATAAGATAGCCAATGCTTAGAGGAATACTCATACAATCTCTGAGCGTGTTCACTGTTTGAAGAGAATGTTTTAGATACAAAAGCAAATCTTTCCTGTGGGGAAAGCTCACTCTCTAACATATAAGATTCTTTAAGACGGGCAATCCCTAACTCATCAAAAAGATTATCCCTGCTAGGTGTTATAGTAATACCATGATGACTTATCTGAGACATACGTTCTTGCTCCTTTCCGCTTCAGAAATAGATAATAATCTATATTAATTATTATGATTAAGAGGCTGTTAACTTTATATCACTCTTAACAACCCATACACTATACCCCTTCTTAACTTGTACCATTTCCACCCATACTTTATACGTTCTCCCTTTCTTTCTCCAGTAGTTACGAATGGTATCTGCAAGAGCAAGGGAGTCTTTTTTGTACGCCAGATAGTTTGGAATGTGTCTATTAGTCGGGGGCATCGTTTATCCTACCAATTAAATTACTCGTCAGCAAGACGATCTTCTAACTTCTTAAATTGATTGATAATTTTTTTATCACCCATTGAGGTAGCTCTATCAATCAAGCGCGATAGATACCATCTTGCCTTTTCTAAATCTTCAATAGGTTTATTCTTGTAGCCATACCGCCATAAATATTTTTCTACATTCCCTTTCAGGTAACCAAAAAATTCTATCTCTGTCATACTGGCTTCAATAGCATCAATAGCTTCTATACCGTTACGATTATAATGGGCTGGTCGGTTAACTGAATCAGACTTAAGGTGCTTCATTTCAGGGTAACCGAATACATTTGGTTGGCTCATAATTTAATCCCTAATATTATTTAACAAAACATTAATACGTTTTCTAACAAAATCAATATCCTTATTCAGAATCTGATTAAAAAATCTACGTCCGTAAGATGGATCAATCCCAGCAAGTTCACATATAGGCTCATAAGTAGTAGCAGTAACGCAAGAGGGAACAGTGAACCATTTAATCGAAGACTGTCTATTTCTTTTTGAAGCCTTCCCCTCTTCTTTTGTCTCTGGTTTTGTTCCATCTAGTAACGCCTGTAAAAAAACCGATATAAATAATACTCTTTCAGAACTTGAAGGTTTATTTATAGATAACGATTCTAAAATTTCTCCATCTACTTCTTCATCAAAATCTGAGTCAAGATCAAAAGACTCGTCACTTTTATACCATTCAATATTACTTCTTGGCTTTAACTCTGCTTTTTGTTTTTTTTCTTTTTGCATTTTCTTTTATCCAAGCTTTCGGGATTACATGGCCCCACCATTTAAAATTATTTTTATCACACCATTCTGCTACTGTTGTCTTTGCCTTTGGCCCTATCTTTACTTGAGGGTTTTGGAAAACAAATCTGATATCAAGATCAGGATTCTGTTCCCTTATATATAAATGTTTCTTTCTATCAGGTGCGAGAAATCTTCCCTTAAGTTCTACTATAATACCATTGGTAAGAATAAGATCAGGAAGGTAAGTTCTCTTTGTAGAAGGAACTATATAATTTATTTTATAAGGTTCATAAGAAAAGTCAACGCAACGCTCATTCAGGTCAGAGCATACAGTCTCTTCAAACTTGGATCTAAATTTATAAGAGTTGTTCGGCAACTCGCGGCTCCTGTCTGACTTGAGTAAAGTATTTTAAACCATTGGAATACATGAAAGCTCTTAGTCCTCTTCCATCATTAGCATCTTGCCAACACTTCTCCTTAAAGAAACAATAGTGACATCCTGTAGCAAGCTTCATGTTTCCTGACTTACCTTCAGGAACAGCTTCATAACATTTAGCAGGGGGTGTATCAGATTTAATAACATTCTTGATAGTATCTATTCTATTTTTTACGTCTATCATTTCTAACGCATGAACAGGCATAATTGCTATTTCACCTGACTGCTTATCAATAACAATAAAGGCGGCGTTATCTACACCATTTGCATAAGCATACGCTGAAAGCTGTGCTATATATCCAAAGGGATCATTATCAAACAGGCTTTGATCTTTAAACTTTTTAAAACTAAAACCTGAAGCTGATTTAAAATCAACAACCACCCCATCTACTCGTGCATCTTGATGACCTTTTATTCCTGATATATCATGCTCTTTTTGTTGATCAGTAACTTCATGTCCAGCTGTCTTACAAATAAGGACAAGGAGTTCTTCAAGGATAGAGCCGTAAAGGAATTTTAGAAGCAGGTCATAAGGTAAATCTTTTATCTCCTCATCTTCACTATTAATCTCATACCATAATTGTCTATCTGGTTTACCAAGATTAGACATTCTGATCTTATCCCTCTTCTCTTCATCAGAATTGTTACGAGAAAACGTAGAGGTGACCGCCTGTTTTACATTATCCAAAAATATTTGGAGATCAGTTTCAGACGGTTCAACAGTGGAGCGACTGCTGAACAGGGATTCAATGTCAGAAATAAGATCAGTTAATTCAGGCATATGCTGGTCACCTCTACAAGCTGACAGAGTGAAAGGAGCAAAGTCTCTGCCAGCTATTCTACTACTCTAACGGTGCTGATTCTTCAGAAACATAACCGTCATCAATAGATGAAAAATCTCCATCTGTTGAGTAACCACCCTCATACGGTACAAGGTCAACAACTTGAACACCTACCAGTTCAAAGCCATTTTTCCCTGCTACAGGGCCACGCTTAAACTCAAAAGTTTTAAAGGACACATTAACTTTAGAACCATTACCTACATTGGTTCCTCTCATGTCCTGCATTTGACTATCAATAAGACGAGGTTTAGATTGTTCGTTCCCTTTCGGGCCAATCTGATTACGTTTTAACGTGACGTAATCTCCACGATCATCGTCTGCATTTTTAATAGTCATCTTTTGAGACTTGGCAATCTTGAGATTATCTTCATCAAGATTACATACATCTATTGACCACTGTTTCTTTTCAGGGTCAAAGTTATTAGAAGGCACTTCAAGTTTGGCCCACTTAGCTGTTCCAGAAATAATCATATTTTTTCTTTCCTGTTCTGTTCCGATACGTAACGCCACCTGTGGTAGTAACAACGAGCATGGGTGACGGCATACTCATATTCCTTCTACTCTGTTGAGAAAATACTGTCAAGAAAATAATTCATCAATTGGTTTGAGATCCTTTATAATCATATTATAACAGTCAGCTTTGACTATAAAACCATTGTCTCCATTTGGATCACCCTTCTTAAGGAAGGTAGCCTGTTTAAAATAATCTTTCTTAGACATAGCTCCCAGTATCCAACCCTTACTGTAGTCATTAAGTATACGTGTAAAAATATAATGACTACACTTTTGTCTAGGATTACTCACTGAACATTCATAATAATCTTTTGGTTTTACACTGGTACGCTTAGTCTTTACATCAATTCTTAAATCATCGAACTCAATATCATACTCATAAGTATTGTGAATACGGCCTCGTGGTAGAGAATTAATAACCATAATCTCTCCTAAAAATCCAGCCATATTACCTGCCCCACGGGTGATGGAATTATTTATATGTCCCATGTCGGTAGACTTTTGATGAGCTTCTTTTACCCATTCGGATTTAATTAATATATCTTCCATGTTAATGAGTTTCCTTCCATGATGTTCCTATTTTAGCTTCACTGTCTAAAGGACATTTAACATTTAGAACTTTCTCAGTAATCTTCATGGCATCTTTTGTCAAGGAAGAAAACTTACCAGCATCAATAATACTAACTTCAAACTGAACTTCATCATGTATGTTAGCTACAGGATGAGCATTAAGTTCACGCCTCTCTACCAGTTTACATATCTCTATAAGCCATTGCTTACAGATGATACTACCAGCCCCTTGTAATAAGGTGTTAAGGGCGGCGTGTTGATGTCTTATTATTATATGTCTACCATCAAGACCAATAATGTAGCCATTCTCTTCGGCTTGTCGGGTTACATTCTCACGTAAGGTTGCCAGCTTGGGAAGGTTCTTAAGAAATCTTTTAATAAGTTTCTGTCCCTCTCTGGCACCACCGTTAACAATCGAACCTATCTTGGCAGGGCCAGCCCCATAAAGAAAAGCATAGATAAAAGTTTTAGCTTGGTCACGATCTGTAAGCCCAGCGGCTTTCATGTTGGCTGTATGAATATCACCGCTTAAAACTTCATTCGTAAAGTCGGGATCATTCATGTAGTGAGCAAGACAACGTAACTCTAATCCAGAAGCATCAGCCCCTACTAATCTATATTTCTTTTGGTCTTCTATGCACCATAGCTCTCGACACTCTTTACCGTAAGGAGAATAGGATGCTGGAACCTGTGCCATGTTGGGACTGTTGTGACTCATGCGGCCTGTGATAGTCCCGATAGTTCTTACCTTCCCATGTACTCGATTTGTAGTTGTGTCCATTGCTTCTATCCATGACTTAACTTGAGCTAACCTCTTGTTAATTAAGAATAATTTTTGAAAATCTTTAGCAATAGGTATAGTACATTCTTCTAATGTTTGTTCGTTTACAATAGGAAGATTTGTTTTTTCTGTAAACTTTGATGGCTCCCATCCCAAGGCTAGTAACTGTTCACCAATCTGTTGACGGCTATTGGGATTAAAAGGTTCATACTTAGTTTTAGTTTTTAAAACTATTTCCTTTGGGGGAAACATGTTAATTAATTTGTTAGAAATATCTGTAGATTGTTCTTGTAGTGTAGCGACTAATCCAGATGCCTTCACCTCATTAAAATAAAAACCATTTTTAATTTGTATGTTAATAAGGTGAGCGACAAGGTGCTCCATGCGTATAGAGAAATCAGAAAATCCTTTAAGATCTTTTTCAAGTTGTAAATAAACTTCATGGGTAACGTCAACATCTCTGATGCAATACTTAATCATATCATCACTAAGACCAGAGAAATCTTCAAAGGCTATCTTAGGATAGGAAAGTCTTTCTCCCCATGCGGCAAGACTATGACCACCATCTCTTACCGGATTAGCAAGACGTGAGTAAACTAATGTATCAATGATCTTGCTAACAGGAATAGTAATATCAAGGAGATCATATAGGACAGGCGCATCAAACCCTATACCATTGTGCATAATAATATAATCATAACCTGATATAAACTCAGCACACTCATCAAGATTTCTGTATGTATCAGTAGTGTCGCATGTAAAGACACTAATGTAGTGGCTCTTAATATCTTTACATACGATTACAAATATCTTATCAGGATTGAAACCGTTAGTCTCAATATCTAATATAAGTGTCTTAGTCATTAGACATCATGTCTGAAACAATATCTTCTAAACTATGACGAGGTTCCCAACCTAATTTTTTTCTTGCTTTGGTAGGGTCACCTAATAGATAGTTAACTTCAGAAGGACGGTAAAATTCAGGGTTAACTTTTACTATTGTGTCTCCACTATCAGCAAAAGAAACTGTAAAATCTTCACCCTCTCCCTTAAAAGATATATCAGCAAACTCAGGATACCTTTCATGTATCCATAAAAAACTCTGTTGTAGAAAGTCTAACACACTATAAGATTCTCCTGTGGCAATAACATAATCATCACCCTTATCTTGTTGAAGCATTAAGTGCATTGCCCTGACGTAATCTTCAGCATGACCCCAATCACGCCGAGCATTTACGTTGCCTAACTCCAGAACAAAATTAGAACGTGTAGGAGGATACTCATACTCATCAAGTATTCTATTTAAACCATTTGTAATTTTCTTAGTAACAAATTCATCACCTCGCAAAGGACTTTCATGGTTAAACAAAATACCGCATGAGATGTGGAGATCATAAGCTTCCCTATAGTTAACACAACTATGATGAGCAAACGCTTTCGCTGTTCCGTAAGGACTGCGCGGATTAAATCTTGTTAGCTCTGATTGAGGCGGCGTTGATTCACCAAACATTTCTGATGTAGATGCCTGATACATGCGACAACTGGTATCATAATTTCTTATATACTCTAGGAGATTAACAACTGCTAATCCGTTTGTAAAAGCTGTGGTCATAGGTAGATCAAAGCTTGCTCCTACAAAACTCATAGCGGCAAGATTATATATTTCATCTGGTTTAACTTCTCTTAGGATACGCAGAGTAGTTTCCCATTCGTTTAAATCCCCTGTGTGTAGAGTAATTTCATTTATAATCGGAGGATAAAAATGATATAAACGGGAGGTGTTATCGACACTGCTCCGCTTAACAAGGCCGTGTACTTCATAGTTACAGAATAGTAAATGTTGAGCAAGATATGCACCATCTTGTCCTGTAATTCCTGTTATAAATGCTATCTTTTTACGTTTACGTCTAGCCATTACTACCTTCCTTTCTACATAGTAACACTGTATGAGCTACCGTTGTCTGATTTATATAAGTTTGTATTTTTACACTTATCGCACATTCTAAAATGTTTTTCCATAACTTTTTCTTTAAGACAACTCAGGCATTTACGTTTATGCAAACCTTTATGCTCTAGTTCTTCATCACTCATCTCATCAAGATCAGTTTGCTTTTCTAAAGATCTGTGACCGTCACACTTACCTGCTCTCCACTTAACACCGATAACCATGTTACGTGTAATAAGACGGCCTGTTGTATCTTTATATTTATCCGTCAGAAACTTTGCTATTTCTTTAGGAGTAAAACCTTTGTCACTCATGTCGAGCATATCTTTCTTCATAAGTTCATACTCTCCATGCGGTATGGCTGATTCCATTGTTAGCTACTCCTCAGAAAATCACTGGAAAATATATCTTCATCACTTCCCCTATCAATGACAGGTGTATCTTCATTTTCATCATCTTCAAAGGGATTATTAGTTTCGTAAATACGGCCTGTTCCATCACGATCATAGAACAAATAAGCACATGGGCCTGTATCACCAGAGAATCTATTCTTAAGCACACGTACCGTACTGGTATTGCGTATAGTCAGATCATCATGCTGACTGTTGCGTTCAACTCCAATCACCATGTCACTTAGCTGGCCTATCCCTGCCGTTCCTCTCAGATGGGAAAGAGATATGTTAGAACCTTCCTCGTGACCGTTACCGCTTACACGCTTGAGATGGGTAATGATACCAAGATGTATGTCCAGTTCCTTTACCAGCATTGTCAGCTTGGTCATAATCTCATCTAATGCGCGACGTTCATCCCCACTCTCCTGACTTGATACAATGATAGAGATATGGTCAATGAATATAAACTTACAGTCATTACCCTTGGCTAGATGTCGGACGTTATAAAGTATCTTATCAATACCCCATGAACCAAAGTGGTCGAGGAGAAAAAGTCTGTTATTGTTTGCAAGTTTATCAAAGGTAGTTCTTAATTCTTCTTCACTGCACTCTACATCAGGAAGATGAATAGGTTTGTTCATATCAAGACCACACAAAGCCATAGCTGTTTTCTTTGGTGTCTCTTCAAGAAACATCATACCAATTTTGTATTCAGTACTTTGTAAAAGATCATAAACAATCTCACGCAAGATACTGCTCTTACCCTGTCCACTGCCAGCAGTATAGGTACATAGCTCACCTACTCGCATACCATAGGTCATATCATTAAGACCCTTCCAAGGATAAGGAACAGAAACAATATCATCTTTGGTATTGAGGATGTCCCACATTTCAGAGAAG